>ERZ1034920.89-NODE-89-length-68682-cov-20.909831_pt1 | contig 68682 bp, 55 predicted proteins | sample MGYA00520688_ERZ1034920 | MGnify/ENA primary metagenome ERZ1034920 (study PRJEB33766, sample SAMN09781785) | gut metagenome | biome: gut microbiome | host: Homo sapiens | place: Madagascar | study: EMG produced TPA metagenomics assembly of the PRJNA485056 data set... | reverse complement strand
CCAACCTTATCCATCTTGTCGATGATAGGAAGCATCTGCTCAGTTGTCATACGAGTAGCTATAAGTGACTGATGCGCATCACGCAATACTGTTTCGGTAATCTTTACCGGTTTCTTATCTGCCATTTCATGACCTCCTGTAAATCTTCTGTCTACTAAACATTATATAGATTTTCCGATATATTATATCGTTCTGCTGAATTTTAATTTAAAATTACATTCCGAATATAGCAAGGAATGTACCTGCTGCAACGGCTGTACCAATAACACCTGCTACGTTTGGACCCATGGCATTCATGAGAAGGAAGTTTGTTGGATCATACTGTGCTCCAACCTTCTGTGAAACTCTGGCTGCCATTGGAACTGCTGAAACTCCGGCTGAACCGATAAGTGGATTAACCTTACCCTTTGTAGCCCAACACATTAACTTACCAAACAATACACCGGCTGCTGTACCGAACGCAAATGCCACAAGACCTAAAAGAACGATCTTAAGTGTACTAACCTGAAGGAATGCTTCAGCACTTGTAGATGCACCAACTGATGTGCCAAGAAGGATAACTACGATGTACATCATGGCATTTGAAGCTGTCTCTGTAAGCTGCTTAACAACTCCACACTCTCTGAAGAGGTTACCTAACATAAGCATACCAACAAGTGGTGCTGTTGTTGGGAGAATTAATACAACTACCAGTGTAACGATGATTGGGAAGAGAATCTTCTCAAGCTTTGTTACAGGACGAAGCTGAGGCATCTTAACAAGTCTTTCCTTCTTTGTTGTAAGAGCCTTCATGATAGGTGGCTGGATAACAGGAACAAGTGACATATATGAATATGCTGCAACTGCTATAGGGCCTAAAAGTGTTCCACCCATACCAAGCTTACCTGCAAGGTAGATAGATGTAGGACCATCGGCACCACCGATTATTGAGATTGCTGCTGCTTCCTTTCCGTTGAATCCCATAAGGAATGCAAGGAAGTATGCTGCATAGATACCAAACTGAGCTGCTGCACCCAGCAGGAAGCTCTTTGGATTTGCGATAAGCGGACCAAAGTCTGTCATGGCACCAACACCCATGAAAATAAGTGATGGAAGAATACTCCACTCATCAAGTAAATAGAAATAATGTAATAAACCACCTTCTGCCATTATGTCCGGGAACATATTGACCAAAAACATACCAAATGAGATTGGTACCAGAAGTAATGGTTCGAAACCTTTTCCGATTGCAAGATACATGAAAACAAAAGCTACAAGAATCATGATGTAGTTTTTCCAGTCAAGATTTGCAAATCCGGTCTGATTAGCTAAATTTGACAAAACGTCAAGTATACTACTGCCCATTTAGTTGTTTCCTCCTATAAATTATTCGACGTACCAAATTAGTTGAGAGATGCTAATGTATCTCCTGCCTCAACCATTGCGCCAACTGCAACATCAACGCTTGCAACTGTACCGTCTTCCGGAGCAACAACTTCGTTTTCCATCTTCATAGCCTCAAGTATAAGTAATACCTGACCCTTCTTTACTGCGTCGCCAACCTTTGTCTTAACATCAAGGATCTTACCAGGCATTGGTGAAGCAACCTTTATTGAACCTGCGCCTGTGCTCTTAGCTGCTGGTGCAGGAGCTGCTGCTGGTGCCGGTGCTGCTACAGGTGCTGCAACCTGTGCTACCGGTGCAGGTGCTGCGCCTGCTGCTAATTCTTCAACTGCAACATCATATGCTGTTCCATTAACTGTAATTCTATAATTCTTCATAATCGATATCCTCCTATATTATCTTCTTACTCGTCTGATCGGTCTTGCAACCAGCTTATCATTACTTGGGTATGTTACCTGGGAATTGTTACCACTCTCATATGCTGCAACTGCGGCTGAGATAACTGCAACAAGCTGTGAATCATCCATAACGCTTGCTCCTGTCTCTGTGTTAACAATATCAACGACAGCATTTGAAGGCTTCTGCTCTTCTGCTGCTTCGTCTGTGCCGGCTGCGCCGGCAGCCGCCTTAGCCTTTTCTGCCTTTCTCTTTTCCCTTGTCTCTTTGTCTAATAACATAGGAACATACTTTAACAGAGAAATAACAAATGAAATAAATATAAGTACAACGAATACTATACCCATACCTATTATTGTATTAGTGCCGGCATCCTTCATCTTCTCGCCGAGAGTCTGAACTTTGCCTGTCTCGAATTCTGATGGCTTATATGGATATACGCCCTGTGCAATAAGGCTGTCTGCGTCCATCTGATAGAACTCGCATAAATAGTTAAATCTTGCAGTATCATCTACAAAAGTAACTTTTACTTCAGCTGTTTCTTTTTCACATTTTGCTGTAAGTGTTACGATTACGGTATCCTTTACCTCTTCGATCTCATATGTTGAGTCAAGGCTTTCAAACTTACCGTAGTCCTTCTCCATACTGCTGAACACCTTTACAGCGTCAACATCTGACTGAGAAATACTTACCTGCTGTCCCTGACCTGATATATAGACTGCATCTGTGCCGTTTGCTTCCCAGTTTTCTACAACTGCTTCGTCTTCTGACAACTTGATATATCCGTTTGCCAGTGTATTCGCATATGCGGCAATGGTGTCATTATCATAGTCAAAGGCAACCTTCTTGTCGTTTGAAGAACATCCTGCCAATGTAAAGGCAACAGCTAACATAGAAATTATTAAGAATAATCTTTTCTTCATTAAGTTGTCACTCCTTTATATTGTACTATGCTTCTTATATGGTCTCATTTCATCCTTTGAATAAAGCATTTCAAATGCAGCAATAACTCTCTTTCTTGTTGCATCCGGTTCGATAACATCATCAACATAGCCTCTGCTTGCTGCTGAAACAGCTCCTGAAAGAGCCTCTGTGTATTCAGCCTTCTTCTCCTTGATGAATGCCATCTTATCAGCAGCGGCTGAGATCTCATCCTCATACATGATCTTAACAGCCATCTCAGGATCCATTGTTCCGATAACTGCGTCAGGCCATGCATATACAAGATCAGCACCGATAGCCTTTGAATTCATAACTGTGTAAGCTGTACCATAAGCCTTGTCAAGGATGACAGTAACCTTTGGTGTTGTTGCGTCTGCATAAGCGTTTGTAAGCTTTGCAAGTGCTCTTGAAATTGTATGCTCCTCATCAATAGTAGCAGCAAAGCCTGTAACATTAACAAGTGTAAGTACAGGGATATCAAAAGCGTCACAGAAATTAACAAAATCTGCAGCCTTGTATGCACCGTCGGTTGTGATAACATCCTTCTGGTTTACAACACATCCTACAGCATATCCGTTAAGCTTGATAAATGCTGTAACGATATCCTGAGCGAAATCCTTCTTAAGCTCAAGGATAAATGAGTTGTCTGAAATGTTCATAAGAACTGCCTTTGCGTCATTCTTGAAACCTTCAAGGTTAGGAATGATCCTGTTAATGTTATCTGTGCAGTTCTCCTGCTTGTCTGTATCTGTGTTACATGATGGAAGCATTTCAACAAGACTTCTGATAGTTCCGAGAACCTCTTCCTCTGTCTCAAATACACCATCAACATTAGCTGTATTCTCACTTACATACTCTGCTGTTGCAGTGTCAAGCTTAACAACATTGTTCTCTTCTAACGCGTTAGGACTGTTTACAAAAAGCTTTGCACCTTCCTTTGTCATGAATGTAAAATCTGTAAGTGTAGGAATAAGAGCAGCTCCACCGCCACATGTTCCAAAAATAGCAGTGATCTGTGGTATTACTCCCGATGCTAATGACTGCTTGAGATATACCTCGCCAAATGCGTTAAGTGCATCTGTTGCCTCCTGTAATCTTAAGCCGGCACAATCGACGAGACCGATAACCGGTGCTCCCATCTTCATAGCCATGTCATAAATCTTAGCAATCTTTCTCGCGTGCATTTCGCCTATTGATCCGCCTAAAACCTTAGCGTCCTGGCTGTACACATATACTAAATTGCCATTGATCACTCCATATCCGGTAATAACACCATCTTTAGGAGTTTCCTTGTCCTGGATGTTAAAGTCGGTGTTTCTTGCTGTTACATATGCACCAACTTCAACAAAACTTGAGTCATCAAGTAATGCATTAATTCTATCACTTGCTGACAAGCTTGGTTTGTTGCTCATTTTTAGCCCTCCGTTTGATATATTTTTAGGATATTCCGTATTATGGAAAATCCAATTTCTGCCGAGTATAATTGTAATGCCTTTGGCAACATATTTCAAGTAAAAAAACATCTTTACGGCATTTTTTATAATTTGTACACAATATTATCACCATATACAAGGCAGTAAAAAGGAGCGAGATAAATACATCTTATATTTTACCCCGCCCCTTATATTTTTAATTATAAACTAATTACAGATATTTTTCGGACATCAGTCCTTAAGCACATCCCTGTTCTTAATAAGATAATCAAGAAGAGAGATAATGGTAAGTGCAAGTGACGCATATATAAGCACCTGCTCAAGGTAATATATAAACTGTGATGAAAGGTTTGCTATAAGGAAGCATACCATTATCATCTGGACAGTTGTCTTTATCTTTCCCCACCATCCGGCTGCTATTACTACTCCCTTCTCGGCAGCAATAAGTCTGAAGCCGCTTATGATAAATTCCCTTGCGATTATAACTATAACGATCCAACCCGGCATCCTGTGAAGATCCGTAAAAGCAATAAGTGCCGAACACACCAGCAGCTTGTCTGCCAGAGGATCCATGAACTTTCCAAAGTTTGTTACAAGATGGCAGCGTCTGGCGATCTGTCCGTCTAATGTATCTGTGATGGCAGCCACGATAAATATTCCAAGTGCCACCCATTTTGTCCAGGAAGCTTCCATGTACAGAAATACAAGGAAGAACGGTATCATTATAACTCTTAATATTGTCAGTTTATTTGGTAGATTCATTCCGCAACATCTCCTATCAGGTCATATTCATTTGCCTCGGTAATATCCACATCCACAAAGGCACCCGAGATCAGTTCATGATCGGCATGGACAAATATCATGCCGTCAACAGAAGGTGCGTCCCTGTATGAGCGTCCTATGTAGACATCTCCATCATCAAGATATCCCTCAATGAGAACCTTAAGTCGCTTTCCCACAAAGCTCTGATTCCTGTCGTAGGATATCTCCTGCTGAAGCTCCATGATCTCATCACGCCAGCCTTCGGCAATATCCTCAGGAACCTGATCCTCAAAAGCTGCCGCCGGAGTTCCCTCCTCAGGGGAATATGTGAACACTCCAAGCCTGTCAAACTCCATATCATTTATAAATTCGCACACGCTCTCATGCTCTTCTTCAGTCTCTCCCGGAAATCCGGTGATCAGTGTTGTCCGTATGGCGATATCCGGTATCCTGCTTCTTAAAGCTGTTATAAGATCCACCAGTTCTTTTCTGTTGGTTCTTCTTCCCATACGCTTTAATATCTTGTCCTCTGAATGTTGGATAGGTATATCAATGTATTTACATATTTTATCACAATCTGCCATAACATCAATAAGTTCTTCTGTTATTTCTTCAGGATAACAATACATAAGTCTTATCCACTCTATGCCGTCTATCTCACAAAGCTTACGGAGCAGCTCCGGAAGTTTTTTCTTTCCATAGATATCCGTGCCGTATAATGTAGTCTCCTGGGCAACTAGTATAAGCTCCCTGACGCCATCTCTTGCCAGCATCTCTGCCTGGGACAGCAGCTTCTCCATAGGTACACTTCTGTACTTACCCCTGATATACGGAATAACGCAGTAGGTACACATCTTACCGCATCCCTCAGCGATCTTGAGATACGCCATGCCTGCAAGGGTTGTAACGATCCTGTCGTTATCTGTATCCGGCATATAATTTATACTGTCTATGATCCTGGTATCATCGGTTCCGACAGCCTCAAGTATCTTGTCAAAATTGGTGGAACCCAGGATGACATCTATCTCCGGAAGCTCCTCCAAGATCTCGTCCTGATATCTCTGGGACAGACAGCCTGCAACTATAAGCTTCTTAAGATTAGCTGTCTTCTTAAGCTCAGCCATCTCGATAATGGTATTGATACTTTCCTGCTTTGCGTCCTTTATAAATGCACAGGTATTTATGACCACAACCTCTGCTTCCTGCTCATCATTTGTTATCTCATGACCTGCACTGTGAAGCTTTCCAAGCATGGCCTCGCTGTCGCATAGATTTTTGTCGCAGCCAAGTGAAACCATTAATATTTTCATATTTTACATCACCTTATAATTATTTTTTTCTGTATAGCAACTGAATTGACACAATTGTTCATGAGCATGGCAATGGTCATAGGTCCTACACCGCCGGGAACCGGAGTGATGGCACCTGCCACAGGCTCAACGGAAGCAAAATCTACGTCTCCGCACAGCTTATTATCGGCACCTCTGTGTATTCCCACATCAATAACAACCGCTCCGTCCTTAACATATGACTTGTCGATCATCTTTGGTCTTCCGATAGCAACCACAAGTATATCTGCTCTCTTGCATACTTCCTTAAGGTTCTTTGTCCTTGAATGGCATATGGTTACTGTGCCGTTTTCTCTCAACAGAAGAAGTGCCATTGGCTTTCCAACAATATTGCTTCTGCCTATAACCACACATTCCTTGCCCTCTATATCTGCTCCCGATCTCTTGATAAGCTCGATTATGCCCGCCGGCGTACATGAAACGAAGCCCGGCTGCCCAATGCTTAAAGCTCCTACGCTCATAGGATGGAAGCCATCCACGTCCTTTAGTGGAGATATAGCCTTGATGACCTTATCCTCATCAATATGTTTAGGAAGTGGAAGCTGCACCAGTATGCCATTTATCTTGTCATCGTTATTAAGCTTGTCTATAAGTTCAAGAAGCTCTGCCTCAGTTGTATCCTCGGGCAACTCATATGATACAGAATTAATCCCTGTATATTCACATGCCTTCTTCTTATTTCCTACATACACTGTGCTGGCGGGATCATTTCCCACAAGCACAACTGCAAGGCTTATCTCTATGCCCTGTGCCTTATAAGCACTTACCTTTTCCTTAACCTCATCCTTGATCTGTTTCGAGATCAACTTTCCGTCTATTATCTGTGCCATTATATCATCCTCTATTCTGTCATTATTTTCTGCCGGGTACTAGAACAGACCTTTTATAACCCCGTCATCTGTCACACTGATATTAAATGCAGCAGGATTCTTTGGAAGTCCGGGCATGGTCATTATAGTTCCTGTTATGGCAACTACGAAGCCTGCGCCTGCACTTACATAAACCTCACGGATATTTATATCAAAGCCTGTTGGTCTTCCAAGCTTGTTAGGATCATCTGACAGCGAATACTGGTTCTTTGCCATACATACAGGGAAATTACCGAATCCCATTTCCTCTATTTTCTTGATGGCTCTTGAAGCCTCAGGGCTGTAGGTTACATTGTCAGCACCATATATCTCTGTAGCTATTGTACTGATCTTGTCCTTGATAGAAAGATCATCCTCATAGAGGACCTTGAAGTTGCTTTTCTTTGTCTCTAAGGTGTTGAGGACTGCATTTGCCAGCTCTATTCCACCTTCGCCACCCTTCTCCCATACATTTGCAAGGGCGAAATCACATCCTCTTGCAGTACAGAATTCTTTAACGAAGTCAAGCTCTGCGTCTGTATCTGTGATAAATCTGTTTAATGTTACAACAACAGGCACGCCGTACTTCTGGAGATTTTCAATATGCTTCTCAAGGTTTACGATACCCTTCTTTAACGCCTCAAGATTTTCTGCTGTAAGCTCTGTCTTAGGAACCCCGCCGTTATACTTGAGAGCTTTGACTGTAGCCACAAGAACTACTGCGTCCGGCTTAAGTCCGTTCATACGGCACTTGATATCGAAGAACTTCTCAGCTCCCAGATCTGCACCGAAGCCTGCCTCTGTAATAACATAGTCAGCAAGCTTTAAGGCTGTCTTTGTTGCCATTACACTGTTACAGCCATGGGCTATATTTGCAAATGGGCCACCATGTACTATTGCAGGTGTATTCTCAAGGGTCTGGATAAGGTTTGGCTTGATGGCGTCCTTAAGAAGTGCTGACATTGCTCCAACTGCCTTTAAGTCAGCGGCAGTTACAGGCTCATTGTCGTAATTGTATGCAACTATAATTCTGCCAAGTCTGTCCTGAAGATCCCTAAAGTCCTTTGCAAGACAAAGGATGGCCATTATTTCTGAGGCAACTGTTATAACGAAGCCGTCTTCACGAGGCACACCATCCACACGCTTTCCGAGACCTACTATTGTATGGCGGAGTGATCTGTCGTTCATGTCCATACATCTCTTGAACACTATACGATTCACGTCTATCCTAAGCTCGTTTCCCTGATGTATATGGTTGTCCATCATTGCTGCAAGGAGATTATTTGCTGATGTTATGGCATGAAAATCACCTGTGAAATGAAGGTTAAGATCCTCCATAGGTACAACCTGGGCATATCCGCCGCCGGCTGCTCCACCCTTAATGCCGAAGCAAGGTCCTAGGGATGGTTCTCTTAATGCTATGAGAGACTTCTTTCCAAGCTTTGCCATGGCCTCACCTAGACCAACTGTAACTGTTGTCTTTCCCTCTCCTGCAGGGGTCGGGTTGATGGCTGTTACAAGTATAAGCTTTCCATCATCATTGTCTGAAACCTTCTTAATAAGTTCACTTGAAAGCTTTGCCTTGTACTTTCCATACATTTCTATGTCGTCCTCGGCAATTCCTATTGACGCAGCCACATCCTTAATATTTGCCATGTGAGCCTGCTGAGCGATTTCGATATCGTTTAACATACATTTGTCTCCTTTGTCATTTTTTATATATGTATATTTAATATTTCTAAATAACATCTTCTGTAATCTGTTTTTTAGTAACAGTCCTTATTAATGTATTTTAATAATACTCATCTATGTACTGTTCAAATTGTTCCTCAGACATTAATATCTTCCTTGCCTTTGTGCCCTCTTCAGGACCCACAACTCCTGCGTCCGCAAGCTGATCCATTATCCTTGCAGCCCTGTTAAAGCCGATCTTAAATGCCCTCTGTAACATTCCTATAGAAGCTTTTTCTTTGTCTATTATGAACTTCCCTGCTTCAATGAAGTACTCATCCCTGTCATTTCCACCGGAACCTGCGCCGTTTAACGATCCATCTGAACCGCTGGCAATGGAATTTGATACAGATTCATCGTATGTACCCACGCCATTGGACTTCTTAAGGTAATCCACAACTCTTGCCACCTCATCATCTGATATGAAGGCACCCTGGACTCGCACAGGCTTAGGGAAGCCTGTAGGGTAAAACAGCATATCTCCCTTACCAAGAAGCTTCTCGGCACCATTCATGTCAAGGATGGTTCTTGAATCCACACCTGATGACACTGCAAATGCTATTCTTGACGGAACATTAGCCTTTATAAGACCGGTGATTACATCTACAGATGGTCTCTGGGTAGCTATTACAAGGTGTATTCCCGCCGCTCTGGCAAGCTGTGAAAGTCTTACTATGGCATCCTCCACCTCACCGTGGGCAACCATCATAAGGTCAGCCAGCTCGTCTACGATAACAACGATCTGCGGAAGCTTCGTGAGCTTCTCAGGATCAACACCTCCGGATGCCAGTGCGTCGGCAACCTTCTCATTATAGCCTGCGAGATTTCTCACTCCTGTATCTGCAAATAACTGATATCGCCTTGTCATCTCCTCAACTGCCCAGTTAAGAGCTCCGGCAGCTTTCTTAGGATCTGTCACAACCGGTATAAGAAGATGTGGTATTCCGTTATAACAGGTGAGTTCAACCATCTTAGGATCTACCATTATAAGCTTGACCTCCTCTGGCCTTGCCTTAAAGAGAATACTCATTATAAGTGTATTTATACATACAGACTTACCTGAGCCTGTGGAGCCTGCAATGAGAAGATGTGGCATTTTGGCAATATCTGTGGTGATAACCTGTCCGCTTATATCCATTCCCACTGCAAATGATATCTTGGATTTCGCCTTCTTAAAGTTCTCTGACTCAACTAATTCCCTGAATGTAACAACGGATATCTCCTTGTTAGGAACCTCTATTCCTATAGCAGCCTTTCCCGGTATAGGAGCTTCTATCCTTATATCGGCAGCAGCAAGATTAAGCTTGATATCATCAGCAAGATTAAGTATCTTGCTGACCTTGACTCCCTGCTCCGGCTGCATTTCAAATCTTGTTACTGCCGGACCACAGCTGTAATTCGTTATGGTTACATTTACACCAAAGTTTTCAAGAGTGTTTTTGAGTTTAATGGCTGTCTCCCTTACATAAGCGTCCCTGTTGGTATTGTTCTGCTTCTCAGCCTTTGTAAGAAGTGACGCGTCCGGCAGAGTATATCTGCCACCCTCGGTGTAACTCTTCTGTGGAGCCGTGCTCTCATTTTTCCTGGCAGCCGGCTTTGAAGCCTTAGCTGCGGCAGCTCCACTGCCACCGGTAACTGACTCAAATGCCGAGTCATGCTCCGGACTGTAATCACTGATGGTCTCAGGATGAAGATTGCCGTTTACCGCACCAGCCAGTACATCTTCTCCCATATCTATGGTTGCCTTACCTGCTGTGCCAAAATCTGTAGTCTTAGGTTTAGACATACCAATGCCCACGCCTGAAGTATTAGGCTGCAATACTCCTGCACCGGCAGCACCTTTAACACCGGCTCCTGAAATGCCCGGATAAAGATTTCCTGTTCCTGAAGCAATTTTCTGTGCAGCTTCCGCTGTCTTTGATACTGTTCCCGCCTTCGTTCTGCGATTTCTTGGCTTAGGTGCTTCCGCCCTGTCCTGTTCAGTCTCGTCATGCATGTTGATACGCTCGATACCGTTATCATCAGGATCTATATCAAAGAAATCCCTTGGCTTGTCCTTTACCTCATGGACATCGTGAGGACTATCAGTCTTACCCTTCCTGGAAGGAGTTTTTCGGGTTGAATCGAACACATTGATATTATTCATATCAACTCTCGGTCCTTTGTTTCTGCCTGTTTCCTCAAGATCATCCATATCATCATCTAAAAGTCCGAACTCATCTATCTGTTCTCTTCTGCGTTTCTTTCTCTGGGTGCTTCTTTCACTCTTCTTTTCATCGGAGAAATGCACTGATATGCTGTCCTTAATATCCCTTGCCATTCCTTCGATGGATATCTCACACAACAGCATGAACATGATAGCTGTTACCACAACCATGACAATGATGGTTCCAGGTATACCGATAACAGTCCTTAAAAGGAAGAATACCAGACCGGCTATCAAACCTCCGCCCTTATGGTTCTTATATCCATCCATGTATATGCTCTTTACGGATTCAAAATCACTGGCAGATAACATCTGACAGAGCATTGAGAACATGCAGAGCAGAACGCCAACATAAATTATCTTCTTTAATATCCTTCTGTCAAAACGATTTGACACAATGAATGCTGCTGAAAAGAACATATAGACAGGGAAGAAATATTCCACCGAACCTATAAGACCGAAGAAAAATCCCGAAATTGCATTTCCAAAGGTACCGCATTTGCCGAAATTTGCTATAAAGAGAAATACTGCAAATGCAAGAACGCAGATAAGTATAACTTCAAGCCTTACTGCCTGCTCCTGTTCATTTCTCACCTGCCTTCCCCTGGCAGATGTATTTTTCCTGCCCTTTGCGGTGCTTTTAGTATTTTTTTTGCTTTTGGAAGCTCCGGAGTTACGTCCGGACGTCTTCTTAGTATTTGTAGCCATCTTAAACCATCCTCACACTTCAATACATCTTATAAAACCATGTAGCACACTATGGAGATCAGTCCGGCACACAGACAATATATTGAAAATCCCTTAAATTTATTAGTTTTAACAACCCGGAGCATAAATTTTATGCACACGAATCCAACCACTCCGGCAACTATCATTCCTACTATGTAGTTAAATATCTCCCCGCCTGACAGCTTGGCGCCGGCAAGATCCGGAAGCTCCAGGATACAGGCTCCAAGTATTGCAGGAATAGACATTATAAAAGAATACTTCACTGCAAATTCCCTTGTAAAACCACAGGCAAGCCCTGCCGCAATAGTACTTCCTGAACGTGACAGTCCGGGCAGAGTTGCAGCTCCCTGAGCCAGTCCCACCATAACTGAGTCCTTATAGGTTGCAGTGGAAGCATTTTTATTTCCAACCTTTAAATTATCTGCTATGTATAACACCGCTGATGTTACCACAAGACATATTCCCGGTATCAGCAGTGTATTTCCTGCATTTCCTATAAAATGTTCAAAAGGAAGTGCTATGCACATAGTAACAAAGGTTGAAAATAATACAAGTATGACAAATCTTCTGTATGGTGTTGTAGCGATCTTCACATATTTCTTTTTCTTCTTGGTCTTATAAAGATTATTGATAAATCTTCCGATATTCACAAATACCAGTCCAAGTATGGTAAAGCCCTCTATGAGAAGCTCGCCTATGTCTCTTCTGTATATTATGATTATAGCCACCAGGGTTCCAAGATGAAGAAGTATATCAAACAGTATCCCTGTGTCAGTATTCATATGGAATATGTTTCTGAATATGGCAAGATGTCCCGAACTGCTCACCGGGAGAAATTCCGTTGCACCTTGGATTATTCCCATTATTATAGCCTGTAGTAAATTCATATTTTATCTTTTATCTCCCATTTTTTTGGAACATCAGCCCATCAAAAATCCATCTTAGCTAAATGCCTGATGCTGCATGTCAAGTTTCCCTGTAAAAATTGATACAATAGATACCCTACGATATTCTACTATCATTTTCATTTTTTATCAAGTCATACAATTTATTAACTGCATCAGACAACCCGCCTTCTGATTTTATTATGCCACATTTGACCGCCTGGGCTCCCACCAGCACCGAACCTATATCCTTTGAAAGCTCCTTTGTATTAAACATAAGAGCCTTTACCTGATTTTCCGTTATATCGGAATGAGACACTATAAAATCTATTATACGATCCTGCATTTTCTCAATGTAGTAAAAGTTCTGTCTGGCTCCAAGCGTCACCCCTGCAACTCTTATGGGGTGGACTATCATGGTGGCTGATTTTACTATGAAGGAATAATCTCCTGCCACCGCCAAGGGCACCCCTATGGAGTGGCCTCCTCCAAGCACCACTGTCACCACCGGCTTGCTTACGGACGCCAGAGCCTCTGCTATGGAAAGCCCCGACTCCACATCTCCTCCTGTGGTATTTATAAGTACAAGAACCCCTTTTATATCATCATTCAACTCTATTCCGGCACACCATGGTATTATCTCCTCATATTTTATGGTTTTCGCACCTCCGGGCAAAGAGTTGTGTCCCTCTACCTCCCCGAATATATTTATAATGGCTATCCCTTTATCCATGTTTTCTACTCCTTCTTCGGCAACGATAACATGACATCATTACATAACAGCAATAAAACACGCTTTGCGAATTTTATCCGCCGATTAGCAATCGTCAAATGCAACCATGCAAGCATGTTGCACTTGACTCATTGCCATAACAAAAAGAGAGGCATAAGCCTCTCTTTTTAATATGTCCTTATATTGAAATAAAATACTATTACATTGTGTATACTATCTCATTTACATCCTGAAGATCTGCTGCAGGAATATAATTTCCATCATATGCCTTGCCATTTACAACCATTGATGTACAGCCGCTTTCGTGTCCGTCTGGATTTAATACCTTAATGTTAAGCTTCCTTCCGCGGAAATTCTTCTCGATAGTAAACTCCTTCCAATCAGAAGGAACAGAAGGTGCTATCTGTAAGCCGCCAAAATCAGGTCTCATACCAAGAATACCTTCAACGCAGCCCACCATACATGTGGAAGCCGTTCCTGTAAGCCAGTGAACATGAGATCTTCCCTCGTAAGGGCTTCCCACAGACTCAGTAAACTGTCCATGGCAATATGGCTCAAGCTTTCTTATCTCTGCCCTGTCGTTCATTGAAGCAGGTGATGTTTCATTAAAGTACTCAAAGGCTCTGTTTCCATGTCCCATAAGAGCCTCTGCAAGGATTATCCATCCCTGTGGCTGTGAGAATATACCTGCATTCTCCTTAGTACCTGCATTGAACAGTATCATAAGTGCCCCGTCAAAGGCATGTTCCCTGTAAGGTGGATACATAAGCCTTACACCATATTCTGTGTTAAGCTCCTTATGTACAATCTCAAGAGCTGTCTCTGCCTGCTCCTTGGTTGCAAGACCGCTTATAACAGCCCAGCTCTGAGGATTGAGCCACATGCTCGCCTCAGGATCATGCTTTGAACCGATGACCATTCCGCCTTCCTTATAACCACGGATATATCTGTCATCCTCCCAGCACTTCTCCTGGATAGTATTATAAAGATCTGACTGGATCCTATCTATATACTTAATATACTCTTCGTCATTCTTCTGCTCTGCGAACTTCTTGATAACAGTCATGGCATAATAAAGCTGCATGGCAACAAATGTTGACTCTCCGCGCTTTCCAAGTCTTAAGCAGTCATTCCAGTCTGCATGAAGACCTGCCGGCATGTTATTGTCTCCAAGTCTGTTCATTGAGAAGTCAATAGCTCTCTTTAAGTGCTCGTATACAGTTCCCTCGCCGCCATTTGCGAATAATATAACTTCGTCGATGAAATCAACGTTTCCAGTCTCGGCAATATACTTGTATACAGTTGGGAACAGCCACAGTGCATCGTCTGCTCTGTAAGCAGGATGACCTGTTGCCTGTACATATGAAGGATCATCCGGAGTATCCTCATGTCCTGCATTGTGGTTGAACTTAACCAGCGGAAGTCCTCCGCCATTGTCAACCTGGGCTGAAAGCATAAATCTGATCTTCTCCAATGCCATTTCAGGATCAAGATGAATAACACCCTGAATATCCTGAACTGTATCTCTGTATCCATATCCGTTTCTCAGACCACAGTACGAGAAGGAAGCTGCTCTTGACCATATAAATGTCATGAAGCACTGATATGAATTCCATGTATTTATCATATTGTTAAATGAATCACTAGGTGTATGCACCTGGAAGTTATTTAACTTGCCATGCCAGTATGTCTTAAGCTCTTTAAGCTCATCCGCACAAGTCTTTGCACTGTCCTCATAGCGGGAAAGTATCTCGTCCGCAGCCTTTCCATTCTTCATTCCAAGAACAAATGCAAATTCCTTAGTCTCGCCCGGCTCAAGCTCAAGCTTTGTGCTTAATGCACCACAACCGTTGCCGTTGTAATTAAGCTTGTTGCCGCAGTCTCCGTTTATAATGCCTACAGGATCCGCATATGTGTGATATCTTCCAAGGAACTCCTCCTTGTCACCACAATATGTATCAACAGGTGCACCTGCAAGCCCCAAAAATCTCTGAACTGCAGAATTTCCATTTACAGGGCTGTCAACACAGTTTTCATTTATGAACTGCATTATCTTGTTGTTCTCAAAGAATGTTCTTGTTATAAACAGTGTGTACTGAAGGTTTACCTGATCTTGCTCATAATTGTTGTCATTTGTGAACTCACAGAAGCCGGTGACTGTAAGCCTTCTCTTAACGTCGGAAGCATTTGTCACCTTTACCTTCCATACTTCATAAGTCTTATCCAGAGGCACATAATAAAGCACCTCTGAATTGATTCCTGAATACTCAGCTTTGATGTTAGTGTAGGCAGTACCATGATGGCACTCACTCTTGTATGTCTTAAGATCCTTGCCAACAGGCTGCCATGAAGCAGACCAGTAATCTTTTGACTCGTCATCTCTTAAATAAACATATCTTCCCGGCTGATCAAAGTTATTAAATATATATCTTATGATCCTTCCGTTTGCTCCTGATTTCTCGAAGCTGTAACCACCCGCATTATTTGATATGATAGCACCATACTCAGGAGAACCGAGATAGTTCGCCCATGGTGCAGGAGTATCAGGTCTGTCTATGATGTACTCCTTATTTGCTTCATCAAAATATCCAAATCTCATTAGCCTAACCCCTTATTTATTATTCTGCCGAACCTGCGCCTTCCTTTACATCCTTAAGACTGAGGCTTATTCTTCCGGCTCTCTCATCGATCTTGATGACCTTAACAGTTACGTCATCGCCTACATTTACAACGTCCTCAACCTTATTTACATGCTTGTCTGAAAGCTTTGAAATATGGATGAGTCCATCCTTGTTAGGTGCAAGTGATACGATGGCACCGCACTCTATAACCTTAACTACCTTACCTGCGTAATTCTTTCCTACCTCAAGTGGCTCGACTATCATCTTGATCATGTTGATGGCCTTGTCCATGCCGTCCTGATCAACGCCACAGATTGAAACTCTTCCCTCATCATCGATATCGATCTTAACGCCTGTCTCCTCAATGATAGTGTTAATAGTCTTACCTCTCTGTCCGATAACCTCACCGATCTTATCAGGATCGATCTTGATCTGTACGATCTTAGGTGCGTACTCATTTACGTTTGGTCTTGGCTCAGAAATAGCAGGCTTCATACATGTATCCATGATAAAGAGTCTTGCTTCTCTTGTTCTTCTGATAGCTTCTTCAACTATAGGTCTTGTAAGACCATGTATCTTAATATCCATCTGAATAGCTGTGATACCCTCTGTTGTACCTGTTACCTTGAAGTCCATATCGCCGAAGAAATCCTCAAGTCCCTGGATATCTGTAAGCACGATGTAATCATCATCTGTATCACCTGTAACGAGACCGCACGAGATACCTGCAACCATGCTCTTGATAGGAACACCGGCAGCCATAAGTGACATACATGATGAACATGTTGATGCCATTGATGTTGAACCATTTGACTCAAACGTCTCAGATACTGTTCTTATTGCGTATGGGAACTCCTCAGGTGATGGAAGTACAGGAAGAAGAGCTCTCTCAGCAAGGGCACCATGTCCGATCTCACGACGTCCGGGACCTCTTGAAACCTTTGTCTCACCTACTGAATATGAAGGGAAGTTGTAATGGTGCATATATCTCTTTGATGTAACATTCTCATCAAGTCCGTCGATCTTCTGGATCTCTGAAAGTGGAGCAAGTGTACATACATTACAGATCTGTGTCTGTCCTCTTGTGAACATTGCTGATCCATGTACTCTAGGCACGATATCCACCTCGGCTGCAAGTGGTCTGATCTGGTCGATTGCACGTCCGTCTGGTCTCTTGTGATCCTTTAAGATCATCTTTCTTACAGTCTTCTTTTGATACTGATAGAGTGCTTCAGGAACAAGTGCAAGCCACTCTTCATTATCTGCAAATGCTTCCTCAAACTTATCTCTGATCTGTCTTATATTCTCTTCTCTTACCTGCTTCTCGTCTGTGAATACAGCAACCTCCATCTCAGCAGGTGTAACGATCTCTTTCATTGCTGCAAATAATTCCTCAGGAATTGCACAGCTCTCATATGAATGCTTTGGCTTACCAATCTCAGCAACGATCTTGTTAATGAACTCAATGATGGTCTGATTTACATCATGAGCAAGGTAAATAGCCTCGATCATCTTAGCCTCAGGAACTATATTAGCTCCTGCCTCAATCATGATAACCTTCTCACTGGTTGAAGCAACTGTAAGCTTAAGGTCTCCCTCTGCCCACTGCTTCTGTGATGGGTTGATGATAAACTCACCGTCTACAAGACCTACCTGTGTCATTGCACATGGTCCGCAGAAAGGAACATCTGAAATACATGTTGCAATAGCTGAACCAAGCATTGCTACGAGCTCAGGTCTGCACTCAGGATCAACTGACATTACCATATTGTTAAGTGTAACATCATTTCTGTAATCCTTAGGGAACAGAGGTCTCATAGGTCTGTCTATAACTCTTGATGTAAGGACAGCATTCTCTGAAGCCTTACCCTCTCTCTTATTAAATCCTCCCGGAATCTTTCCTACAGCATACATCTTCTCTTCGTATTCAACGCTGAGCGGGAAGAAATCAATACCGTCTCTTGGCTTCTCTGACGCTGTTATTGTTGAAAGCACTGTTGTGTCTCCGTAGTGCATAAATGCTGCACCATTTGCCTGTGCCGCTACCCTGCCGATATCAACTGTAAGTGTTCTTCCGGCAAGTTCCATAGAGTATCTCTTAAACTCTTTGCTCATATTATTTTATCTCCTATCCAAATTATAATTGTATTGTGAAAGACGTCGAAACAACTACAAAAACTACCGTAAACCGATAATCTTTATAGAAGTCTCGATATGTCTTATCACAATCTTTTAAATTTTATCATAGAGCCGCAAAAAAGACAACAGTATATAAAATAATTTTGCCGCTTATGCCAGGCATGATTTCTGCATGAAGTCTTATTGATCAAGTAGACTTCCCACTACTTGATCTGTGCAATATTTGTCATCTCGCCTATCGGCTCGATGAACATTGGCCTTCATATAGAAATTCATGCAAGCATGATTTCTGCATGAAGGCTTATTGCACAAAAAACTCCACCGGTATCACTACCGATGGAGCGTATCTTTTTTGCCGCTATAGAAATTACTTTCTTAAACCAAGGCTCTCAATTAATGTTCTGTAACGATTGATGTCCTTGCTCTTAAGGTATGCAAGAAGGTTTCTTCTCTGACCAACCATCTTAAGAAGACCACGATTTGAGTGATGATCCTTAGGATTAGCCTTGAAGTGACCGTTTAAGTCATTGATTCTTGCTGTAAGAAGTGCGATCTGTACCTCAGTTGAACCTGTGTCCTGTGCATCCTTACCATACTTTTCTACGATTGCCTGCTTCTGTTCCTTTGTTATCATTGTAACAAACCTCCTAAATATTATAATACACGGCCAAAACTGAGCAACAGGTTGGAGTATCCTGTAACTAAGCATTGGCTGACCTTGATTAAGGTATCATAAAAAGCCCGCAAAGTAAAGTCTTTTTTGCTTATTTTTTGTTGAAAGCTATATTCATGTCAGTTATAATGTTACAGTAACTCAAAACACAGTATGGACTCTATTATAACATGCACATCACACAGTGTTCATCATGCAGGGCTCATCACACAGGGAATATAAAGCACCGTTTACGAGATATTGTTATTTTGATAAGTCACATACGCCGTGATCATGCACCGGGCCTCAGATCACGGAATATAACAGGCCTGTGAAAATGGTATATAATATGGCAGGATCAACAATAGGTAATAAATTTTCCATAACAACCTGGGGAGAATCCCACGGCAAAGCCCTTGGGGTGGTAGTTGACGGATGCCCCGCAGGTCTCACACTTGATGAGAATGATATACAGATATATCTTGATCGTAGAAAGCCGGGATTTTCCCAGTTCTCAACTCCAAGAAAAGAATCGGATAAAGTAGAGATATTATCCGGAATATTCGAGGGCAGGACAACCGGCACCCCTATTTCCATGATAGTCCACAATACATCCCAGCGTTCATCGGACTATGGTGACATAGCAACCTACTACAGACCCGGACATGCAGATTACACCTTTGATGAGAAATACGGCTTCAGAGACTACAGAGGCGGTGGACGTTCATCAGGAAGAGAGACCATAGGACGTGTGGCAGCCGGGGCTATCGCAGCCAAGATACTTAAACAGTTAGGCATAGAGATAACCACCTATGTATCATCTATCGGCGATGTCCAAGTGTCTCCTGAGAACTTCAACAGAGAATACATAATGCAGAACGAGCTTTATATGCCCGATAAGGACAGCTACGAAAGAGCCTCTGCTCTTCTATCCGACATCATGGCTGCAAATGATTCCATAGGCTCCTCTGTCCAGTGCATCATAAAAGGCATGCCTGCCGGAATAGGTGAACCGGTATTTGACAAGCTTGATGCCAACCTTGCCAAGGCAATAATGTCAATAGGTGCAGTAAAAGCCATTGAAATTGGGGATGGCTGTATGGTATCGGAAAATCAGGGAAGCTACAACAACGACAATTTCTCCATGAAGGATGGCAAAGTATCCAAGCAGAGCAACCATGCCGGAGGAATCCTCGGCGGAATGAGCGATGGAAGTGACATCGTCATAAAGGCTCACTTCAAGCCCACCCCATCCATTGCATCCACCCAGCATACTGTAAATAAAAGTGGCGAGAATATTGAAGTATCCATAAGAGGCAGACACGATCCTATAATCGGACCTCGTGCAGTAGTTGTGGTTGAGTCCATGGCTGCCATAATCGTTCTTGATCTATTATTTGATAATATGAGTTCAAGGCTTGACAAGATCATAGATTTCTATTCATAATATCAAATTATGAAAACCATCATAAAATAATTTTGATCAAAAAAAATCATGATCAAATACAAAAAAGGATTCAAAAAACCTCAGGACATATGAGTCCTGAGGTTTTTTTCACATAATATTTATACAATGAAACTTATACTGGATAAGTGTTCATGTCCCCTGATAATGATATCCGGTTTATTTAATCCCCTCTTTACTTCTTCCTATCTTCCATATAGCGTAAAGCCCGAGAGAAACTACCACACAACCTCCTACGATGTTACCAAGTGTAACAGGTATAAGATTCTTAACTCCAAATCCATAAACATTAAGCTGCGAATGTATCTGATCTGCTGTATATCCGTACAGCTCGCATGCCTTGTCCACGTATTTGTCATTTGTAGCTGCAATCATCCCCGCCGGAATATAGTACATATTGGCAACGCAGTGCTCAAATCCTGATATTACAAAGACCATGATTGGGAAAAATGCTGCAAATATCTTACCGATGATATCCTTTGACGCAGAACACATAAGGACTGCAAGACATACAAGGATATTACACATTATTCCTGAGAAAAATGCCTTATCAAAGCTAAGCCCTGTCTTACCCATGGCAACCTTTATTGTGAAAGCTCCAAGCCCACCATCCGAATAATCGAACTGTCCTGATGCAAATACCGCATAGGCTGCAAATAACGCACCAAGGAAGTTGCTTAAGTATACAAGGATCCAGTTTTTTAACATTCCTGTAAGCCTTGCCTTACCATCCACAACTGCCATAATGATCATACAGTTGCCTGTAAATAACTCCCCTCCGATTATTATCACCAGCATAAGTCCCACCGGGAACACTGCTCCCGCCAGGGTTCTTGAAAGCCCCACATTGCTTACCGTATGTACGGCAAGGTTAGAACCTTCTGCGCCGATAGCAATAAATAAGCCTGCGAAAAATCCCATTATCATCATCTTGATCACATTCAGATTGGCTTTTGTCACTCCGGTCTTAATGTTGTTTTCAACAATCTGGGTAGGGTTAAAAAAATTCATTTCCATTTTTGATATTATCTCCTGTGTCTTTTATGTATTTTATTTATTAAGCTCTTGGATGGGCCTTTCTGTACTCTTCCTTGAGCCTGCTCTGCTTGCTGTTCAGATATATCTGAGTTGTAGATATATCTGCATGTCCGAGCATTTCCTGCACAGCCTTCAGATCCGCACCGTTATTTACAAGATGTGATGCAAATGAGTGCCTGATCATATGTGGGGTAATATCCTTCTCAATTCCAGCCTTGTTGGCATAATATTTAATTATCTTCCAGAAGCCCTGCCTCGTCATAGGTGCACCCTTGCAGTTAGAAAACAGATAATCACTATCCTTGCACATCTCATCGTGCACTTCGTTTAAATATCTGCCCACTGCATTCTGGGCAGCATCCTCAATAGGTATTATTCTGGACTTGTTGGCATCGTGACACTCTATGTAACCAAGACTTAAGTTCACATCCGACTTCTTAAGGGTAACAAGCTCAGTAACTCTTATGCCTGTAGCATAGAGCAGTTCAAGCATTGCCCTGTCCCTTATCTCTTTTGGTGTCCTGTCTCCCGGCTGCTCAAGGAGCTTTGTAACCTCTTCAACTGTCAATACATCAGGTGCCTTCTTCTCGATCTTAGGTGTCTTAACCGTATCACAAGGATTGCTGTCTACAATTCCTTCCTTAATGAGGAAATTATAGAACGACTTGATCGATGCCACATTCCTCGACACGGTTGCCGCTGACATCCCCTGTTTCTCAATATACAGCACATACGAATTGACCCTCGTCTCATTAATATCCTTGATATCCGTTATTCCGGTTTCCATAAAATAGTGATGAAACTTCATCAAATCTCTCTTATATGAAGCCACCGTATTAGCTCTGGACTTCTTCGTATCTTTCAAGAAAATCACATATTGATCTATTAATTGTTCCACTTGTTCTTCCCCTTGTTATGTTGACTAGTTAACATTATAAATACAATTTACAATAAAATCAAACATAATTTTTTGCCCTGTATTACAACTTTTTCGAGTTTTTTGGTAAAATGTACCAAATAATGTATCAATATAATTTATGTATACTAGATATTGTCAAAAATAATTTCAAAAAAATTTCAAAATCTTTAATTGAGTGACAAGATTTGTTAACATAAATGTAATAAAAAGTGCCATCCGTCTGCTTTTAGCCTGTAAAAAAAGTGGTTTACTATAATTTTTGTTAATCGGCTGATCAAGCAGCAGTAACAGAATTGAAACATAATACAGAACTGCCGACAACACATATGGGGCAAGCGCCCTTATCTGATAGAACAGTACCCTGTCATCGAACCGTCCCGTGACAATGCATGCCGTTGAAAATGTAAATACAACGGTCACAATCTGCACCGAATACTTAAGCGGAACAAAGCTCAAAAAGAAAAACATAAGTACCATCACAAGATTTATCACCAACAATATCTGGGCTGTCTTCATATTTTGAAATGCATTATTGTATATCGTTGTGATCACAGTGTTACCGCACACAAGAAAAGACCCAGATAAAAGCCCCAGATAATACATAACATAGAAACAAGTCCTGTTCATAAGCCACTCCACAATTGTTCTGCTGTCTGAAACCATACATACATATTTCAGGCTATATATTATTTTATTATCTTTCCGAAATTATATGAGTTATTCTTTCGAAGTAATTCTCTTAAAATCATTCTTTTATGTCTATCCTTTTTATTTACTCTGCTGTTTTATGGATCACCTTTTACCATCTTCCCTGATTGCCCTATAAGCATATATAGCGATCAGGGTTTTTGAATCAACGATCTCCCCTCTTCTTATCATGTGATCAACCTGTTCCATATCAAAAAGGCATACATCAATAAATTCATTCTCATCCATATGGCGATCTGTTTTCTCAAGCTTTGTACCAAGATAAATATATGTCTGCTCATTACTGGTACCAACAGCAAGAATAGTCTTTGTTATGAATATCCTCTTTCCAGGAACAAGGCCTGTTTCCTCCCTTGTCTCACGCACAGCACACTCCTCAGGGCTCTCGCCGGGCTCCATGCAGCCTGCCGGCACCTCATATGTAAGCCTGTCCAGGGTGTTCCTGTACTGCTTCACAAGATATACCCTGCCGTCATCTGTGATTGGAAGTATACATGCTCCGTCCACATGATCTATCAGGTCATATACCACTTCTCTGCCATCCGGAAGCACAAGATAGTCGTTATATACGTCAAATATATGTGCCTTGTAGGCAAGCTCCTTTTTTATTCTTTTATATTTATTACATTCCATAGTCGCACCTCATCCTTACAATCGGATATGCTCCTCCTACCGGATGGCATAGACATCATTACATAACGAAAAAGGTGCAGACAAATTTGTCTGCACCCTCTTATTTATTTTGCGTAATCAGTTACGCGAGACTCTCTAATAATATTAACTTTAATCTGACCAGGATACTCAAGCTCAGCCTCAATCTGCTTCGCAATATCTCTTGCCAGTAATACCATATCAGAATCACTAACGTGCTCAGGAACTACCATTACACGAATTTCTCTACCTGCCTGAATGGCAAATGTCTTATCAACACCCTTATGAGAGTTAGCAATGTCTTCTAACTTCTTAAGTCTTGTTGTATAAGTCTCAAGTGTCTCTCTTCTTGCGCCCGGTCTTGCAGCAGAAATCGTATCTGCAGCCTGAACAAGACATGCAATAAGAGATTCAGGTTCAACGTCACCATGATGAGCCTCAACCGCATTAACAACAATAGCTGACTCCTTGTATTTTCTACAAAGATCTGCACCTATCTGTACATGTGATCCCTCAATCTCATGGTCGATGGACTTACCAATATCATGGAGAAGTCCTGCACGCTTGGCAACCTTAACATCAACACCTATTTCGCCGGCCAATAAACCACAAAGATGTGCTACTTCTACAGAATGTTTTAAAGCATTCTGACCATAGCTTGTTCTAAATTTCATCTTACCAAGAAGTCTCACCAATTCTGGATGGAGACCATGAATACCCACATCTAATACAGCTGCTTCACCCTCTTCACGCATCATGGTTTCAACTTCCTTCTGCGCTTTTTCTACCATCTCTTCAATTCTGGCAGGATGAATTCTTCCATCCACAATAAGCTTTTCAAGGGCAATTCTTGCCACTTCACGTCTTACCGGATCAAAGCTTGATAAAATTACTGCTTCCGGTGTATCGTCAATTATAAGATCTACACCTGTCATTGTCTCAAGAGTACGGATATTCCTTCCCTCACGACCGATAATTCTACCCTTCATTTCATCGTTAGGCAACTGTACTAATGAGATAGTTGTCTCGGATACATGATCAACTGCACACTTCTGAATGGCAGTGACAACATAATCTCTCGCCTTTTTGTTAGCTTCCTCTTTTGCTCTGGTTTCTAATTCCTTGACCATAACTGCTGTTTCATGCTTTACTTCATCTTCAACAGTCTTTAATAAGTATTCTTTTGCCTGTTCAGAGGTTAATCCTGAAATTCTTTCAAGTTCCTGTAGTTTCTTTGCCTGTAGCTCATCGATCTTTGCCTTCTGCTTCTCAATAGCGTTTTCCTTCTGCGCAAGACTGTTTTCTTTCTTTTCAACAGCCTCTGCCTTACGGTCGATGTTCTCTTCCCTGGCAAGTATTCTCTTTTCCATACGGGATAACTCGCCACGTCTGTCCTTTACTTCTTTTTCAAGTTCATTACGTGTCTTGAGAGCATCTTCTTTGGCTTCAAGCATTGCTTCACGCTTCTTAGCTTCGGCGGTCTTCTGAGCTTCATTTATAATCTCCTTAGCCTGCTCTTCTGCTGTACCGATCTTAGCCTCCGCAATATTCTTACGATATGCTATGGCAACAAACCAGGCAACAACAATAAGCACAAGGGCAATAACGCCTTCGATTATATAATATCCCACAGGAGCACCTCCTTATTTAGTTTTCATTGTACAAGAATACAACATTGATATTTTATTATTTTTTGTGAATTATGTCAAGTAAAATCTAATCTTTTATGTATACTTTAACCAAATAAGCAAAGGAATTACACACCTGTATACTCATCTATGCATAATTTTATATCTCTGTATTTAAAACCTTTTCGCAGAAAAAAAGCAATGATCCTGTCCCTTTTTTCAAGACAGTCATGAACATCATACCGTCTTTCAAGCACCCTCATAATGGTTCCTTTCTCATCCGGAATATCTGACTGGGATATGGCCTCATCTATGATATCTCCCGGTACTCCCTTTGCTATAAGCTCATAGCTTATGACATTAATGCCCTTTTTATTAATGCGGCTCCTAATATATGCTCTGCTATACCTAAGGTCATCAATATAACCGTATTCCTTTAATTTATTCATGGTGGCATCGATTATATCCTGGTCGCAATAATACTCTTTCAGCTTCTTTCTCAGTTCTGCCTCACACTTGTCGGTGCATTTTATACATCCAACAGCTCTGTTCATGGCTCTCTTATAAAGGTATTCTTTCCTGAAGTTATCCAGAACGGCAGTATCCACTTCCTCTCCCACAATCAGCTTAAGCCGCCTTATATCCGAAGTATATACCACGGAATAAGGCTCATAGTCTGTGTACAGAACATACTTGCCCTCTGAAAGCTTCTTTAATTCAGTAACCTGCATGGATCAAATTTAGTCCTCTTTATTCCTCTTTATTCTCTTCCTGCTTAGAATCAGTATTACCTATACCAACCTTCTCCAGTACAAGTGCCTCTATCTCATTGCATACATCCTCATGCTCAGAAAGGTACAGCTTTGCATTCTCACGTCCCTGGCCTATCTTATCACCCTTATATGCATACCATGCACCTGCCTTGTTCACGATATTATGTTCTACTGCCAGATCAAGTATATCTCCCGTCTTTGATATACCTTTACCGAACATAATATCAAACTCAGCCTCCTTAAATGGTGGAGCCACCTTATTCTTAACAACCTTAACTCTTGTTCTGTTACCAACTATCTCGCCGCTTACGCGAAGTGTATCTATTCTTCTTACATCCATTCTTACGGAAGCGTAAAACTTTAACGCACGTCCACCGGTGGTAACCTCAGGATTACCGAACACTACACCAACCTTCTCTCTTAACTGGTTGATGAAGATAACCACACAGTTTGTTTTGCTGACAACAGCTGTAAGCTTTCTTAATGCCTGTGACATAAGTCTTGCATGGAGACCCATATGGGAATCTCCCATCTCACCATCTATCTCTGCCTTTGGAACAAGGGCCGCAACCGAGTCAACGATCACCACATCAACAGCTCCCGATCTTACCATTGTCTCTGTTATCTCAAGTGCCTGCTCTCCGCAATCAGGCTGTGAAATATACAAATTGTCGATATCAACGCCTATATTCTTGGCATATGTAGGATCAAGGGCATGCTCTGCATCAATAAATCCTGCAATTCCGCCACGCTTCTGTATCTCTGCAACCACATGAAGGGCAACAGTTGTCTTACCTGATGACTCAGGTCCGAAGATCTCGATTATCCTTCCTCTTGGGATACCGCCAAGTCCAAGTGCTATATCAAGACTTAAAGATCCGGTAGGAATAACCTCAATATTCATGTTGGAAGCCGAATCCCCAAGCTTCATAACCGATCCCTTACCATACTGCTTCTCTATATGTGCCAGTGCGGCGTCAAGTGCCTTTATTCTCTCTTCATTATTTACTGCCATAATACAACTCTCCTCCTATGAACATCTGTTCGATTTAACTACATATTATACAACTACGGTTACTTTGTCAATACTTTTTCAACTGTAAATAATAAAAAATCCAGATCATAACGCTTTTTGATTATACTACATTTTACAACAGGATATAATTAATATATAATAAACTGATCATAAATTATTTAGAAAACGGAGGAACCAAATGTCCACAGTAGGTATAATCGCAGAATACAATCCCTTCCACAACGGTCATATGCTGCATTTAAACAGAGCCAAAGAGCTTACCGGTGCAGACCATGCCCTGTCCGTAATGAGCGGAAATTTTCTCCAGAGAGGACTTCCTGCCTTCTGCGACAAGTACAGCCGTGCCTTTCTCGCCGTATCCTGTGGGCTTGACGCTGTGTTCGAGCTTCCCTTCATATACGCAGTATCCGGTGCAGGGGAATTTGCAGCAGCAGGAATATCATTGCTCAACAGTCTCGGCGCAGTGGACTATGTAGCCTTCGGAGCCGAGGACAACGCGCCGGAGCTTTTTGATGAGATATCCCAACTGATGGCAGAAGAACCTGAGGAATACAGCCTACGCCTTAAAAGCCTGTTAAAGGGCGGTCATTCCTTCGCCTCAGCCAGAGCAGCTGCCCTGTCGGAGGTATTTGGTAATACCTGTGCGACTATAATAAACAAGCCTAACAACATTCTTGCCATAGAATACTGTACAGCCCTTAAGAAAACCGGCTCCCATATCAAGCCGGTGATAATAACAAGAAAATATTCCGATTACAACAGCACAGAGCTTAATCCTGCCGTGTCCTCCGCCAGCGCCATTAACCGGGCAATATATGACTCCGGAAGCTACAGCAATATCAAGGGCAATGTGCCGGAGGCTGTCTATAGTTTTATTGCAGACAACTTCAACAGAAGGCTGCCGGTATATCACGATGATATGTCACAATTGCTGCAGCACAAAAGATTGTTTTCAAATACAGCAGATCCGAGCAGCAACCCGGATGGCAAAAAATATGGCAACATAAATCTGAACGGCAAATATACAGGTACAGAAATATATGACATGTCCACAGAGATTGAAAACCGTCTGAAAAAGCTGCCGGTAAACGACACTATAAGTAATGTTGCCGGAGCCCTCAAGACCAGAAACTATACTTACACCAGAGTATGCAGGGCTCTTGTTCACTATATATTCGGAGTTACCGGTGAGGAATTTCAAAGAGAAAAGGCAGACGGCTATATAAGATATGCAAGGCTCCTGTCCTTCAGAAAAGACTCAGGAGCTCTGTTAAAGGAAATCAAAAGCAAGGCCACGGTTCCTGTCATCACAAAAATGGCAGATGCCGCTCCTGAAATCCTAGGCTCCCTTCAGATGAAATATGACCTGATGGCTACAAATATATACAACAATATGATCTACAACAAGTTCGGAGAGATACTTCCAAACGATTTCACTGCAAATATACCAATATATTAACACGAATAATAAAGCAGGCAAAAAGCACATATAATAAATAAAAAAGAGTATCCATCATCATGATCTCAGTTATATTTATCATATGTGTTTTATTTTCCTGTATAAACAACAAAGTCATTATTGAGGGATGTCGCGAAGGCCTGCTGGTATGGTATGACTCTGCTCTTCCTGTGATACTGCCCTTCCTTCTGCTTACGTCCCTTTACACATCCTATCTGTCCTTAAAAAACATATCCAAAAAAAGATCCATCTTAACAATGCTCATAGCAGGACTGTTCTGCGGCTTCCCAACAGGAGCATTGACCTGCTGTAACCTGTTAGGAAGCCATCAGACCGACAAAAAAACAGTGTATGCCCTTATGCCCCTGTGCAACAACATAAGTCCCATGTTCTTATTTGGATACATATATCCCATTATAAGTCCTCTGGGAGCAAGCCTGCCCCACATGCTTATATGTCTGTATGTGCCGGAGTTGTTGTTCTGTCTCGCATACCTGGTGCTCCATCAGACACATAATGAAAGATCAAACGAAGCTGCTGCCACTATCTACCACATGCAAAAAAATGAAACGGCGATTCCCTGCAGGAAATCACCCGAGGATCCTCTTATGTCATCAATAAAGGCAATAACCATGATCGGCATATACATAATCATTTTCTCCATACTGTCTAATATCATAGAATATATAAGTCACAGTAATAGTTATGTAAACCTTGCACTTCCTATGCTTGAGATCACAAAGGGAAGTCTCCTTCTTGAAGGTCTTATAATTGCAGACAAAATAAAAACAGCCCTGATCATCTTCTTAACATCCTTCGGAGGAGTATGTGCCATCCTCCAGGCAGGACATTTCCTAAGAAAATCCGGACTGTCTTTATTATTCTATACAGCATCTAAAATAACATGTGCCATAGCGTCAGTCGCACTGCACCTGTTGCTTACCATGATATAATCACTCGTCGATCTGATTACTCGTCAAGGAAATCCTCATCGTAATCTTCATCATCCTCATCAAAATCAACATCATCCGAGTAACCTGCATCGCCGTACACATTAAACTTCTCCTCAGGAGCAGCTGTTGCGGCACTCTCATCCTCTTCAGGCACAAGCTTTGTATCACCGTTCATAGCTGCAATGCTTGTGTTAAGCTCTGCAACATTTCCTGTAACTGTATCAAGCTCTGACTGAAGTGACGCAATAAGGTTCTCATAATTTGCCTTTTCTGCCTCAAGAGTAGCAGCAAGGAAATTCTGTATACCCACAACCTGATCCTTTGAGTAATACATTGAACCAAGTCTTACTTCGTTAGCCTGGGCATTCGCCTCTGACATGATCTGGTCAGCCTGTGCTCTTGCTGTCTCAACGATCTCATTCGCACGGATGTTGGCAAGCTCAACTATCTGGCTCTGCTCAACAAGTTTGTTAGCCTGAGCGATAGACTCTGTAACAACAGAATCAGCACGAGTTCTGGCATCAGCAAGGATAGCTTCCTTGTTTCTCATGATCTTCTTACATCTATCTATCTCCCCAGGGAGCTTCATCTTTAATTCATCCAACATCTGAAGCAGATCTTCCTTTGGAACAACGATCTTGCTGGAAGATAATGGCTGGAATTTACAGTTCTCAATAAATATCTCAATCTCACCAATCATATCTTCAATGCTCTTCTTACCCATTTTTCTTATCCTCCTAATAATTAACTGTACACACTGCTACTCTGTTGTATATTTCTCTTTAAGCTTCTGCAAAACACACTCAGGAACAAAACCATCAACGCAAACACCGTATCTGGCATATTCCTTTACTATACTTGAACTCAGATACGCATACTCAATGCTTGTTGTAAGAAATACTGTGTCAATATCCGGAGCAACCTTTCTGTTGCTCTGGGCTATCTGGAGCTCATATTCAAAGTCTGTAACGGCACGAAGTCCCCTCACCAGAACATTAATATCATTGTCTCTTGCAAAATCTATCAAAAGTCCGTCAAAGTTTTTTACTGTAACATTGGGGATACCCGCCACAGCCTCATTCAACATATTAACACGTTCAGTCACGGAAAACAACGGCGTTTTTTGAGTATTGTTCAAAACCCCCACTATCACCTCGTCAAATATATCTGCCGAACGCTTTATAATATCCAGATGTCCTAAAGTAACCGGGTCGAAGCTTCCCGGATATATTGCTCTGCTCATATCAGTCTCCTGCGGATAAATGTATGCTTGTTTGTCTTGTACACTTTTGATTTGTACACCTCAAAACCGGCATCATACAAATAATCAAACTCTGTATCAATATCGGACTCTACGATCACAACCGTATCAACGTCAACGATACCGGAAGCTGACAGCCTCAACAGAACTCTCTTCTCAAGTAACTTACCATAAGGCGGATCCATGAAGATAACATCAAACACAAGTCCCTTGCTTTCAAGAAGATCGATCACTCCCACCGCGTCTCTCTTGTACACAACAGCATTCTCGCCAAGATTGGTAAATTCAAGATTTCTCTCTATACACGCCACTGCCTTTCTGCTGTTTTCAACAAAACAAGCACCGGCTGCACCACGGCTCAGAGCCTCAATACCTATGGCTCCGCTTCCTGCAAAAAGATCAAGGAACCTACATCCAGGCATAAGTACATTTATCATGTTAAACAAGGTTTCCTTTATCCTGTCTGTTGTGGGTCTTGTATCCAGCGAATCAATGGTTTCTAATTTTAAACTTCTTGCTGTTCCTGATATCACTCTCATATGTCTGTCTTATTCTACCCTTATACTCTGCTATGCCTGACCAAATTCCAAGCCAAACACAATGTATATTTTATATAAATGTTGGATTTTGTCAACCATTAATTTACATAACTAATTACCAAGTATTTTATCTCTTATATATTTTCCTGTGTCGGATATGTCCGATTCACTGAAATCTGATACCGTCGTTGAAGACGATGAGAACAGGGAAGCAGTCTCCGCCTTGTTAGACAGGCTCCAGGATGCATAGCTCAAATTATATTTATCGATAAATTCAAACCAGGCATCAGCCTCATTATAATCTATGGCTCCGTTTCCCGATGCATCACATATACTGAACTCACTTATAAATACAGGAAGACCATTGTCTATAGCCTTGCTTATCTTATCCCTCAGCTCCTGCTTGTGAGTTGCCGCATAGAAGTGGGCAGCATACATTATATTGTCATATCCTGTTACAGGATCCTCTGACGCAATATCCACATCCTGTGACCAGGTAGGTGTGCCAACTATGATGATGGCATCCTTGTCATTTGCCCTTATAACCGGGATTATAGTCTCCGCATAGCTCTTAACATCGGTCCATGTGGTTCCGCCGTTAGGTTCATTACATATCTCGTAAAGCACGTTGTCATACTCTGCGTATTCCTTTGAAACCGTATTAAAGAAATCCTTAGCGTCCTCAATATGATTATTAGGATTATTGTCATTTAATATGTGCCAGTCGATTATCACATACATACCAAGATCTGATGCATAGCCAACTCCGTCATCAAGAAGCTTCTTTATCTCAGCCTTGTCTCCTCCGCTGCAATAACCATAGGAGTCGCCTGTATCGGTATACATGGCAAGTCGGATAAGATTTGCCCCCCAGTCATCCCTTAAGGTTTTGAATGTTTCTTCACTTACATACTGTGGGAACCATGTCATTCCATGAGTACTTAATCCCTTAAGCTGGTACTTATCGCCGTTTTTGTCCACAAGATCAGTGCCATTTACGCTGAGCTTTCCATGATTTTCAACAGGTGTGCCACTCTCCGGTTCGGGCTTCTTTTTACTTTCAGCCTCTGCCTCCGCTTCCTCAGTTTCGGTCTCTTTCTTCTCTGTACCTGTATATAACTCGCCATTTATATACAGCCTGTAGTCCTTCACTGTAACATCATCCGCCTTCACATTGAAGCCAAAATTAACATTTCCGCCTGCCTTAAGTTCAGCAGTATAATCATATCCCACTACTGTAATGGTATCGCCGTTTACCTCTGCCTTGCCGCCCCATATATCCGCAAGCTCAGGCTCCGATGCAAATACCAGCTCGATCTTCCAGCCAGTAACATCCTTCTTGTCCTTATTGTAAATGATCACATTCTTGGTTGCGGCGTTCTTACCGTTTTCCTGCCATGAAGAATTGTCCGAAATGCTGGCATAATACAACATCTCCACATCCTTCGAAGCCGCTTCCGTGCTCTCCTCTGATGAAGTATCTTCCCCCTCATCCTTTGCGCTTTCCGTAGTTGCCTCTGTAGATACGGAAGGAACCGTATCGTCATTACCTGTTTTGTCATCCTTTTTTCCTGATAATGAAATAATAACCGCTGTAAGTACCCCTATAACAAGTACAAGTCCGATTATCACCCCAAGCATTATCTTACTTTTCTTATCCTTCATCATTCTCTCCTCCTTGAACTTCAGCCTATTTAAAATTTGTCTTCGGCTACATAGCAAGTTTTTATACAATATTTGCCATGCTCTATATCACTTAACGCTTTATTTTTCTTATGGCTCTGTTTAACTCCGACATTTCCTTTACACCGGCTCGTCCTCTTCCGTACCTTACCCTGCGGTACACATCTGACACATGACTGAAATCTTCATCTGTGGTCTGCTCTATGGCAGTATCTATGTCCCTGGTGGTCATCTGAGCCTTAAGTGTTATATCATATCTGTAGTTCATAACCGCGTATCTGTAGATCTTTCTGAACCTCTCCTCAAGGCTTAACTGCTCCTTTATCCTTTGGAACACATTCTTTTTCTCCACATCATAGTCCACACACATATCAGCCTTTTCTACTATGTCAGTCCGGACACGTCTTGCCATTACCCTTTTTAACAGCCACCTGATCAGTCTGTACATTAAATACAGTGCAAGCACGGTCATTACGAAGTATAACAGCACATCAAAGTTTTCTCCCACATACCCCGACGCCTGCCGGCTTCTTTCGTTTTGCACCGTATCAGCTCCCGAAGATGCCTGTCCCGTATACGACACGAAGCTGTACAGGAAATGATATGCCAGATATATGGCAGCACCTATGTACTTCACCACGGTAACTATCATATCAAGCATCCTGTTAAAGATCCTCTCAACCATATCAACCCTGGATACAAAGAAGCACAGGGAAAATATCAAAAGAAAGGTGATAACAAAGCCGGAATTTATCCTTATTATGTTTCTGAATGGTATCATTTCTGTATCAGCGGTACAACCGATATACTTATCTATTCCTTCCGCATACATGCTAAGAAGATAACAAAGAAGCAGCACCAGCAGGAACGCAAATGCCACATTCTTTAAAAGACCGCTTCCCACATATGCTCCGTATATATATATGATGAGACAGGTTAAGAACATGACCCATGGCACATCATCCACCTTCTTCAGGTTCATTCCGCGTCTGTTGTATATGACTGACTCACCTGCATTGTGAAATATGAGCAGTCCGAAAAATATCCTGTATCCAACTGTGAATACCGGAAAAAACAAGGGGACAACAAGAATCAAATGCAGTGCTTCCATAAGGAAATAGTAAGGTACCATTTCCTTGATAACCCAGGACAAAGCAAATATCCCTGCAATATATACCATATCCCATGTCCTAGGTTCCTGTTTCACACATATGACACAGAAGAAAAAGTACAGTAGAACAGAATACAGAACATCATATATACATGCAAGTATCCTTCTGCCTGCATACAGCTTATGTTTCATTATACCCTATCTCCACTCCCTTCATATATCCCCGGACAGACTCAAAGCCGTTTATATCATAATATGGCACCAGCATACTTATACCTACGCCATTTGCCCACATATGATCAAGCTTCTGTAACAGATCAGCCTTATAATAAGGGGAAATCACCACATAATATATATCAGGATCTACATTTCTCACTTCTCTGTCCAACACCTCATAAAAATCCTGAAGACCGTTGTTGCCGTTTATCCTGGCCAGGCATTTATTTACAGATTTAAGAGCCTCGGCTCCGTTGCCCTTAAACATACAATTCTCCTTAGTTTCAAGGATATCCCTGCCATTTGAATAAAATTCAATATCCTGCTTTCTGCCAACCAGGCTTTCAGCCACAGTCCTCACCAGACTTATGCTTACCTCCTGAAGCTTCTCAGGTCTGATCATGGAATGAGGCTCCAGATTAAGAAGTATCCTTACGGCTCCGCTGCACACACTGTTATGCTTGTTCACCATAAGCCTGTCACTCATGGCGGATGCCTTCCAGTTGATACTTCTCATGCTGTCTCCGTGCACATACTCCCTTATACCTGCATAGGCAAACGGGTCGGGCATAAGCCGTCTCCTGACCTCTATCTCCCCAAGGATATCATTCATGCTGTCCTCTATCCTGTCATATGGATACGCCAAAGGGAATACATACACACCGGCATCAAGCTTAAGATATCTGGCATACTGCTTCACCATAAAATAATCCCTGGCAATAATGCTTACAGAGCTTATGGAATAAAATCCACGTTTTCTTGCAACGAAATCTATATTTCTGGTTATCTTTTCATTGCTCATTACAGAAAATCCGTCATTCCTGTAATTCATATCCGTAACATCAGTATTCACCCTGTCACAGAACTCAAGATATCTGGACACGGCGAATTTAACATGAAGTACTGTAAGTGGTAGCACCTTGGCATTATTTATCCGTTCTGATATGTATGCCTTCTCACCGACCTCCATATGGGGAACCGAAAAGGAAACGTCAACATCCAGCCGCCTGTCCCAGTTCTTTTTAAATATTTTTTGCTGAGCATAATATATACATATGCATATAACAGCCGAAACAACAAGTACCATTTATCTTTCCCAACTTTCAACAGGAACCTGTATCTCCCCTACAATATTCTCGATCAGTCTGTAGGAATTTCTCGTATCTCCCATGGAATTGACGGCTATGATCCTGTGTCCCAGCACATAAGGTGCAACAGCTCTCACATCATCCGGTTCAACATATCCACGCCCCCTCATGGCAGCATATGCCTGACTGCACCCGGCTAACATCAGCGTTCCTCTGGAGCTGGCGCCACATGAAATATGAGAATTTTTCCTGGTTCCCATAATTATGTCAACCATATATTTCTTTACACATTCATGGACAAATACACCCTTGATGCTTTTCTTCATTTCCATAATATCAGAAATATCCACAACACTTTCTATCTTTATCTCCTTTTCTCCTGCGATAAATCTGTTTATTATGGCAAGCTCTTCATTACTGTCTGTGTCCTCCATGCTTATCTTCATGGAGAATCTGTCAAGCTCTGCCTCAGGAAGCGGATATGTGCCTGCATTTTCAATGGAGTTTTCTGTTGCAATAACAAAAAAAGGTTCTGTCAAAGCTCTGGTAACTCCGTCTGTACTTACCTGCCTCTCACCCATTGCCTCAAGAAGTGCCGACTGGGTTCTCGGAGTGGCACGGTTTATCTCATCAGCCAGCAATATATTGGCAAATACCGGTCCAGGCACAAACTCAAACTCAGAGGTGCTTCTATTAAATATATTAATTCCGGTTATATCCGACGGCAGCAGGTCAGGGGTAAACTGAACACGCTTGAATACACCAGATATACTTTCCGCAAGGCATCTTGCCATGGTGGTCTTTCCTGTTCCGGGTCTGTCCTCAAGCAACACATGTCCGTCAGCAAGAAGAGACACCAGCATAAGCTCAATAGCTTTGTCCTTACCCACTATTACACGACTTATATTATCCTTTATAAGCTTTATCTTTGATGCAATTTCTTTGATCTCCATATCTTCTCCCAATACATCATAATACAGTCTGGGCAGTCATAGCATTTCCCATCCTGCCAACATCCAGTTCATCTTTATATTCCCGGTATACATCCTGGGCAAGTTTAAGCATATCTGCGTGGTTATAGATATCACCCACCTTAAACATAAACTCACCACTCTGCCTTATTCCGAAGAAATCCCCGGGACCTCTGCGTTTAAGATCTTCATTTGCAATGTAGAAGCCATCATTGGACTCTGCCAGTACGTTAAGCCTGTCCATTATCTCTTCCTTCTTGCTTCCACTTAAGAATATACAGTAGGACTGGTTACTGCCCCTTCCCACACGGCCTCTGAGCTGATGAAGGGCGGCAAGACCGAAACGCTCGGAATTCTCCACCATCATGACTGTGGCATTAGGATTATTTATACCAACCTCTATAACCGTGGTGGATACCAGTACGTCTATGGTTCCATCATAGAAATCCTGAAGTATCTGCCTCTTCTCCTCACCGGACATCTTTCCGTGTAGATAAGCTACTGACACTGCATTTCCATAATATTTCTTCAGGTCATCGGCGTAATCAATTACATTTGCCACGTCGTCCATATCCTCGTTCTGGTTCACCATAGGACACACGATATAGGCCTGATGGCCCTTCTTTACCTCACTTCCGATAAACTTGTGGGCAGTCTCCCTGTAGTTGTAATCAACCACGCAGTTCTTTATAGGTATCCTTCCTGCAGGAAGCTCATTTATCACCGAGATGTCCAGATCACCATACATTATTATGGCAAGGGTTCTGGGTATCGGTGTGGCACTCATGACCATAACATGGGGATTATAGCCCTTAAGTGCCAGGTTTTCTCTTTGTCTCACTCCAAATCTGTGCTGTTCATCTGTTATAACAAGCCCCAGCTCATCATATGTAACCTTCTCCTGGATCAGGGCATGGGTTCCTATTATTATGTCCGCCCTGTGTTCACTTATATCGCTGCACACAAGCCTTTTTTCCTTTGCCGTCATAGAACCGCACAACAGGACAACTTTTATATCATAAGGTTCAAATAACTTAACAAGGTCGTTATAATGCTGGGTTGCCAGCACCTCCGTAGGTGCCATGAGGACGCCCTGTCTTCCCGACAATGCCATGGCATATAATGCTATGGCTGCAACTATTGTCTTTCCCGACCCTACATCACCCTCTATGAGCCTGTTCATGATCCTGTCTGACGCCATGTCTGAAAGCACATCATCCACCGCATTTTTCTGTCCCCCGGTGAGCTTATAGGGAAGTGACTCTATAAATTCTGCCACCTGAACATCCTTATTTACCACATAATGATTTTCATTTACAGAGTTGCTCTCTTTGTTCCTGTCCATATTGTAGAGAAAACCAATAAACTCGTTAAAGGCAATACGCTTTATGGCCGCAACCAGAGACTCCTCATTTGCCGGATAATGTATGTTCATAAGAGCGTCACTCATACTCATCAGATGATTTCTCTTTCTGATATCCTCCGGCAGGAAATCCTTCATACGCTTTATCACTGCCTCACTGTTTTTTACAGCCTTCTGTATGGTCTTGCTGGTCACGCCCTTGACACAGGAATATACCGGCTGCCACACAGACAGCAGCTCCATATATTTATTCTTCACATAGTATTCAGGCTGGGTCATCGTAAGCATGCCATTCTTCCTGGTCACATCCCCCACGAATACATAGCTCTCACCAATATGAAAAAAATTACGCAGAAAAGGACAATTAAACCATGTAAGTTTAATTGTCCCTGTAAAATCTTTGGCATAAACGGAGCACAATGTCATATTGCGCACCTTCTTAACCTCAACCCTTGAATTTATAACTGCAAATACCGCCTCTCTTGCTCCGCATGAAACGTCAGCTATATCCTTAGGGCTGCTGTAATTAACATATGATCTTGGATAGTAATTAACAAGGTCTTCCACAGTAAAAATCCCAAGCCTTGAAAAAGACTCTGCGGTCTTCTCTCCAACACCCTTTACTGCTGTAACACTATCACCAATTACCATCTCTGTTCTCCCTGTTATAAACCATCAGTGACAATCCGGCAGCAATACCGGTATTACTCAACTGATACTATATAATAGTATATAGGCTGGCCTCCGAAATAAAGTGATACATCACAGTCAGGAAACTCTTCCGATACTCTCTCTGACAATTTCTCTGCATCCTCTTTCGTTACATCACTGCCGTAATATATACTGATTATCTCCTTGTCCTCGTCATAGCACTCTGAAATAACATCAAATGCCACATCCGCAATATCACTTCCCACTGCAAGAAGTCCCTTGTCGGAAAGACCCATTATGTCTCCCTGCTTTATAGTCTTGCCGTCTATGCTTGTATCCCTTACTGCATATGTCACCTGTCCGCTCTTGACATTCTCGATAGCCTCAAGCATGTTCGTCTTATTGTCCTCAAGACTGATGGTCGAATCATAAGCTATCATCGCACTTATGCCCTGTGGAGCATTGGCGGTAGCCATTACTATGATATTCTTGTCCTCACAGAGATTGGCAGCCTGGTTGGCAGCAAGCACAACATTCTTATTATTAGGAAAGATAAATACATTCTTTGCATTAACCTTGTCAATGGCATTGAGCATATCCTCAGTACTTGGGTTCATGGTCTGACCACCTTCTATAACATAGTCAACCCCAAGCTCCACAAAGAGATCCTTGAGACCATCACCCATTGATACGGCTATGAAACCACATTCCTTGGAAGGCTTCTCCTGCTTCTTACGTCTGATCTCTTCCTGCTTCTCTGCTTCTTCCTTGTCCGCTGAGGTCATAAGTCTCTCATTATGCTCAAGCCTCATATTATCGACCTTCATATTAGAGAGGTATCCGTAGGTAAGACCCTTCTCAAATGCCTGACCAGGATGATTTGTATGAACATGTATCTTAACGATACCATCAAAGGCAACACATACTATTGAATCACCAATAGACTCAAGGTAAGCTTTAAGCTTATCCTCCTCATCCTCGTCAAACGGCTTCTCAAGATTTATTATAAACTCTGTACAATATCCGAATTTAATATCTGCTGTGGATATATCGTTGCTTGACGCTCCTGTCACAGTCTTCTTAACCACCGGTGCAGTCATGGTCTCATCCACAACAACCTTTCCTGTAAGGGCATCAACGGCTCCCTGAAGGACAACCATAAGTCCCTTTCCACCGGAATCCACAACACCCGCCTCCTTAAGTACAGGAAGCATCTCGGGAGTCCTGTCAAGGACCTCATTACCATGGGCAATAACATCTTCACAGAACTGCTCAAGGGACACATCAGCATCGGCGCACTCTCTTGCCTTGGTTGCAACGCCCTTGGCAACGGTAAGGATAGTTCCCTCCTTAGGCTTCATAACCGCCTTGTATGCAGTCTCAACTGCCTTCTGGAATGCATCAGCTATCACATGGACATCCAGTTCCTTCTCGTCAGCTATCTTCTTGCTGAAGCCACGAAGCAGCTGGGATAATATAACACCCGAATTACCTCTGGCACCTCTTAATGATCCTGTAGACATGGCTCTTGCTATGCCAGACATATCAGAATCTGACACTGCCTCAACCTCTCTCTTGGCTGAAAGTATGGTAAGTGTCATATTAGTTCCGGTATCTCCGTCAGGAACCGGAAAGACATTCAGTTCATTAATGTATTCCTTATTCTTATCAAGATTTAATGCACCGGCAACAAATGCTTTCTTAAGCATTGCTGCGTTAATCGTATTATTCACTGCTAACTATCCTCCAACTAATCCAATACCTTAACGTCTTCCACATATACATTTATCTGGCTGACCTTAAGAGAAGTAAAATCTTCCACCTTATACTTAACAGACTGCATAAGGTTATCTGTAACTGCCTTGATACTGACACCATAAGCAACAACTATATGAAAATCTATAACTATATCACCGTTCTCATCAAACTTAACGCTGACGCCCTTACTGATATTGTCTCTCTTCAACTGTTTTACGAGACCATCCTTAAGACTGACTATTCCCATTCCGACTATTCCGAAACAATCAAGAGCAGTAAGCCCTGCCACCTGCGCTACCACATTCTCATCAAGACTTACGGTCCCGATATCACCATCAATATATTCTTTCATAAAAGCCTCCAATTTCAAAACATCGAGCAGCAACCATTGAAATTGTCTGTTTGGTATCGTCACCTCATATTATGTGTAATGCCACCTAGTTTACACTGGGTAGCATTTAGTCAGCGCCATTCTAAATGTGTCTTCGACACTTGGTGCTTCCTCCGACAAGGGTTGCTGCAACGTATCGATGTCATAGTCATCATTACATAACTGTAAATGCATCGTAACAGACGCATTAAAACGCATTATGCTTTATTATATCACACCATAGAAAAAAATAAATAAAAACTTTTTAAATTTATGCTTGCATATGCTGACATTATCTGTTAGAATGAGTTCTGTTGTGAACAAACGGATAACTAATTAAGGAGGTGCTATCATGGCAAAATGCTCAGTTTGTGATAAGGCTGCTCATTTTGGAATTAAGGTGAGCCATTCTCATAGAAGATCAAACAGAATGTGGAAGTCAAACGTAAAGTCAGTTAAGGCGATTGTTGACGGAACACCAAAGAGAATTTACGTTTGCACAAAGTGCTTAAGAGCAGGCAAGGTAGAACGTGCTTAATTCTGAATAAAGACGAGAAAAAAAGACTGATGACTCAGTCTTTTTTTATTGCAATGACGTCTTGGACATCGTTACGCTGCAGTTATCCCATAAGTACTATACGCTTCTATCTTCTGCAGAAGAATATATATGATAAAAGTAATAAGATGGTTATTACCAGAAATTCTATAAAGCCTTCAACAAGATAGGCTATCAACATCCCTACTGCAACACAGAACAAAGCGAAACCGATTATTTTTGACAAAATAAAAACCACCGCCCTATACAGTATATTAAAAGTATATGACAGTGGTTTTATTTAAGTGCGGTTATTATTCTTCTTTTTTGGAAACATCCTTGACAACCTGTTCCACTTCGATCTCTTCCTCACTCTTGTTCTTCTTAAAAAGTGCACAGATCTTATCTACGATCTCAGGAGCCATATCCATAGCCTTTGTAACAGCATCCTGATTCTTGATATTTACAAGTCTGGTCTTACCCTCAGATATAACGAGAACTGCTGAAGGTGACAGCTTAGCTCCGATACCGCCTGCGGCATTGCTTCCCTTCTCCTTGTTAAATGCTCCCGCTGCCATTCCGAAATTAACATCAAGGAGCGGTATGATTATTGTATCTCCAACCTTAATAGGATCTCCGACAACAGACTTTGATGAAACAAATCCATCCATTCCACTGAAAAGTGTTTTCATTGTGTTCTCAATATTAATATTTGCCATTACTATTTCCTCCCTGAAATACGTTTAAAGTCACTTAAAGCAGCTCTGCAGTTCTTATTAAACATAACCCTCACTGCTACAACAAGTATTTTTCCTAATCTTATACGTCCCTTGGCATACAGATTTCCTTCAAGAATCTTCTTTGAGAAATCCGGTGTCACATCTATCTTGTCATAATACAACGGATACGCCACACTCATCAGTCCCAGGTGTTCACCGGTGGTTGCCGGATCTCCTGTTCCGTACACCAGCTCACCTGTAAGCTTCTTAGGTCCTATGGTCTTAAGAAGGCTTATGAGATTGAACTTCACAACCGTAAGTGCCAGTCTGGTATTTTCCTTTCTTATAAATCCCATATAAGAATCCTTCATGTCCTTAAGGGATCTGAACTTCTCAATACCGTTTGCTATTATCCTGTATATCTTACCTGCTACCTTATCTATGAAACCACCTATGAGCTTCTTTATGCCGCATGCAATATCATAGAGATCAGCGTCATTCTTTATAAACCTGATAGCGTCTGCCTTAAGGCTGTCATCTTCATCGGATGTTTTTTCTCTGCCAGTGATATTCTCTTCACCGTAAGCAGTTTCCTTGTCAGAGACATTATCTGTGTCTGAATTTTCTCCCTTGCCGGAAATATTCTCATGAAGAATTTTTTCCTTATCGGAAGAAGCTTCACTGCTCCAAGCCACATCCTGCTTCTTCACATCAGAAGCTGCCTCAGGCTTATCTGCTTTTACCTCTGCTTCGCCGGTTTCAGGATTCTGAACAGACATGCCATTCTTTCTTGCAAGCTTTGCCTGCTTTCTTATTTCCTTTATTTCCTGTTTCGCTTTTTTCTTTGTTTCCTTAAGATCCTTCCTGGCCTGTTTCTTAGCTTCCTTTTCCTGCTTTCGCTTCTCAGCCTCACGGGCCTCCTCAGGAGTCATCTTATGTCTGTTGTCCATAAGCGTTCCGCCGAAGGTCTTAAGCCTGTAATACAGACCATCTTCATTGTAATCCGCTTTCAGGCACAGAACAAATCCCATATATGACACCTTAAGCTTCGCCACAAACTTCTCATGCTTGTCTGCGTATACCTTATATCTGAAAGGCACCAGCAGAAGAAGTAACAGAAGAACTATAGCCAGTCCAAGAAGAATAAGCACTGTAAATAACAGGATCTTCAATATCAGCAATGTAATATGTAACATTATCTACCCCTCTGTTTCGTCTTTTCTGTCTGTCTTGCCCAGTTTCAGCTTTTCATAGTTCCTAAAATAAGATACACAATCAAAACCCCCTGTAGCAGTATACACATCATCTATTATAGCTCTCACCAGTGAGTATGCCTGGATCTTCGAGCTTGCGATCCCGACGATATGTATATCATTGCTTCTCTGCTTATAATGGGTCTGGGTAAGCTCCGGCTGGTGATACACCTCAAGAAGTCCTTCTCCCGATAACGGCAGGGTGATGAGCACCACTCCCGGACACAGCTTAAACTTCTGTATATTTTTAATTGTCCTGATCACATTGATACCCGGCATCCTGCCAACGTACAAATGTTTATCTATAACCATTACGCATCTCCTACTAACGCACCGTCATTAATCTTCCATTATTCCCCTTATCACTGAATAACAGGCAATCTGCTCACCCCTGTTGCTGCAATGGGCAAGAGAATGTTCAATATATTCCTTTATCTCCTCAGTGGTGTTAAAGAAAACCGGTATATTAGACAGTGCCTTTGCCATGATAGCCCTGTTGACTATCATCTTGTTCTCTTCAAAAAGACCTGCAAATCCCTCACAGAGCTTGTCCTTAAATGCCACGATAGTCTCTGTGTCGGCAGGCATTGTATTGTATCCTGATACATTATCTATATCAGCAAATAAACTTCCTGACAGAAGCTTATTGACTGCTTCAAGATCCTTAAAATCAGAACCAAGTCCGCACTGCTCTATCTGAACACTGTTCCCTGTTACAATATCATAAAAAGAAGCCTCAGGCAACATCTTATGCTCTCCCGCCTGCTCCTGAAGACCAACAAGCCCTGACAAAAGCTCATATGTATCATCATCCATGGCAGTGTCCTTCTCAACTGAGGCTGCTATAGAAGCAATGACATCAATAGCTTTTTTGTAATCATCGCCAATAGAATCCCTTGCGTCATTTACAAGGAGCATTGTGTACATATCATTAATAAGCTCAATGAGCATCATGTAATCAGACACCGTATCATTGATATAGGTGGCAGCACTGTCAAGAACTGCGGCAAGTCTTCTGTAATCCTCAAGGGACAGGTCTGTGTAATCATGTTCCTTAAGCTCTGTGTACGCCTTAAAAAGCTCAGGGTAGAACTCCTCAAAGCCCTCCGGCTTGTTAATAAGCACCGTATCACATACCATATCACAGAATTCATTAAGACTTCCTATCTCCGATCCGTTATATATGGAAAGAGTCTGTCCTATTATATCGTAGAACTTATTCTTGGTCATTCTTAAAGGTAACTGTCCGATCAGTGACTGTATCTTGGAATTAACAGCCATCTTATCCTTATCCGCAAATATAAAATTATATATCTCCTGAGAGAAAGCGTCCACGTCATATTCAGAAAACATCTTCTCCACCTCTTCGGTGACATTCTCTTCAAATCCAAATTCCTTTCTGTTAAGGATATATTCATACAGTTCAAAAGCATCCGTATAAGCTGTAAGCACTTTCATTCTGGCAGTGACTTTGTTACGCATATCGCTCACAAGAAGCATATCCTTAGGATCAACCTCGCCGCACTTTCCAGCCACATAGGTATTCACCAGCTTGTTGATACCCATTATAAAGCTTACGATCTCCGGTTCGATCTTTTCCTTCTTGTCTTCAAGCATTTCCTTGACAGTAAAGAAGTTAAGAGCAAACTTGGACACCGCATATTCATAGTCTGCACTCTTCATGCAGGAAACATACTTTGGCAGATTTTCCTCTAAATTCTTCTTTCTTCCTATATCTGTAATTATCTTTTTCTCTTCGTTGTACATCTCTCGTCCCTCACAATTTATTGTATATGTGTATGGGTAAATAAATGGTTCTGGCAATACTCTCTGTTACCCTTACACTTACTGCAGTATCTGAACTGCATATCAGGAGCATCCTTATCTGTTATACCACAAACTGCACATTTATGCCCAACATTTTCCGCATTCTTAACCTTTACCTGCTTGGTATAATCCCTTTTACGCTTCATCTGCTTCGGCGAGAACCTCCGGAAGTTCTTGGTGCTCAGATAGAACACAACAAAGTTAAGCAGTGACAGAACAATGTTGACCCTTCCGTAGAAGCTTTCCCCTGCAAATGAATAAGCTACAAATATCAGGTAAAGCACTGAAAGCCACTTCATCTTAAGTGGGATTATAAACGCATAGAGCACTGTCATATCCGGGTAGCATACAGCCACAGCCAGGAATATTGAAAGCAGAATATAATAGGTAGAAACTATGCAGTCAGCATTGCCGGCATTAGGTACATTAAGCACATAGTTGCAGAATATATACACCAGCATGGTTCCTATGGTAGTAACAAGTATTCCACCGAATATATATACATTGTACAGGAACGTGCCAATAGTACTCTCCAGAAGATTACCTATGCTGTAATAGAAGAACAGCATAATGATGAATACCAGAGGCTGTCCACCCTGAGGTGTAAGAACCCAGGTAACAAGTCTCCAGACCTGTCCTCTCATAACCAGTGACGGAATGAGCATAAGATTAAACAGAACCTGCGGTGCAAGATAGCTCATCACGTAACCTATGACCATGGCTGCTATCATATAAGCGGTAAGGTTCTTCACTGAATATCTTCCAACTTTTCTCTCAAGCTTAGATAAAATTTTCATATATAAGATCTTCCTTTTCCAGGTGGGCGCCCGGATATTTCCGGGCAGCCACATCCATTTTCTCAAAATTATATTACAACCTACTCTTCTTTACAATAAAATAATAATGAAGTTTTTCTAACTTTATTATTTTTCACATGTACCGCCGGAGATATCAAGCACAGTTCCCGGTTTTATCTCCATATCATAAAGCTTGTCATTGTGGTCAAAAAACTCATTTAAAGTAAGTCCGAACCTGCTACACAGTGTTCCTACCGTATCACCCTCCACAGTTTCATAATCTGTTACACATACTATGTCAATGACCGGTATGCACAGCTCATCTCCTATGGTGAGATTATAGATATTCACATAGGGATTTGCAGAGATGATATCTCCCACCTTCACATTGTGCATTTTAGATATCTTGTAAAGAGTATCCCCCTTTTTAACAACATGAATCAACCCATCGCATTTTTTCTGTTCTTTCATAAAAAAGCCCTTTTTGTTATGATATGTCAAATACCGGCAATAGTTAAACTTTTATAAAAATGTTGTTTTTTACTTCTCTATTTACTATAATAAGGTGACTTAAGACATAATCAGACAAATTTTAAAGTTTTTTAAGAATGGAAGGTTTTATAGAATGTACAAGTTAGGTATTGATATTGGCTCAACAACAGTAAAAATAGCAGTATTGGATGAACAGCACAATATTGTATTTTCTGATTACAAAAGACATTTTGCCAATATTAAGGAAACATTAAAGGATTTGGTTGACGAAGCAACTGAGAGCCTTGGCAATATAGAGGTAACTCCTTCTATCACAGGTTCAGGCGGACTGGCTCTGGCAACTCTTATAAATATCCCATTTACCCAGGAGGTTGTATGTGTATCTGAAGCACTCCAGGACTACGCCCCTAAGACAGACGTGGCTATAGAGCTGGGCGGTGAGGACGCCAAGATCATATATTTCACAAATGGTATCGAACAGCGTATGAATGGTGTATGTGCCGGAGGAACAGGCTCATTTATCGATCAGATGGCTACTCTCCTTCAGACCGACGCCTCAGGATTAAATGAATATGCAAAGGATTATGACACCATATATCCTATTGCTGCAAGATGTGGTGTATTTGCCAAGACAGATATACAACCGCTTATCAATGAGGGTGCGACCAAGCCAAACCTTGCTGCCTCAATATTCCAGGCTGTGGTAAACCAGACCATATCAGGTCTTGCCTGTGGTAAGCCTATCCGTGGAAATGTTGCATTCCTGGGTGGACCTCTCCACTTCCTTGACCAGCTTAAGGCAGCCTTCATAAGAACTCTTGAGCTTAAGGATGACGAGATCATAGATCCCGGTCACTCACATCTCTTCGCAGCTGTAGGTGCCGGACTTAACTCAAAGGAAGATATATATGTTTCACTGAATGGCCTGTCAGAGAAATTAAGCGGTGAGCTTAAGCTTTCATCAGGTGTTGACCGTCTCGCTCCACTGTTTAACAGTGATGAGGAATACGAGGAATTTAAGAAAGAACACAACAGACATTCTGTAAAGAGAGGAAATCTTGCAGAGTACAAAGGACCATGCTTCATAGGTATTGACGCCGGTTCAACAACCACCAAGGTTGCTCTGGTAAGCAATACCGGTGATCTTCTGTACGACTTCTACAGCAGTAATAACGGAAGTCCTCTCAATACCACCATAAGATCCATAAAGGAAATCTACTCTCTCCTTCCGGAGGGTGCATACATAGCAGGCTCCTGCTCAACAGGTTACGGCGAAGCCCTTATCAAGCAGGCTCTGTCCCTTGATCACGGTGAGGTTGAGACCATCGCCCACTACACTGCCGCTGCATTCTTTGATCCTGAGGTTGACTGTATCCTTGATATCGGCGGTCAGGACATGAAGTGTATCAAGATAAAGAACAAGGTGGTAGACAGCGTAATGTTAAATGAGGCATGTTCATCAGGATGTGGTTCCTTCATAGAGACATTTGCAAAGTCCTTGAACTACGAGATCGCCGATTTCGCAAAGATAGCCATCTCAGCAAAAAATCCTATAGATCTTGGTTCAAGATGTACCGTATTCATGAACTCAAAGGTTAAACAGGCACAGAAGGAAGGTGCCTCTGTAGCTGATATCTCTGCAGGTCTTGCATATTCAGTTATTAAGAATGCCCTTCTCAAGGTTATAAAGCTTACTGATCCTAAGGATCTCGGCGAGCACATCGTTGTACAGGGTGGTACATTCTACAACGATGCCGTCCTTAAGAGCTTCGAGATCGTATCCGGAAGAAGTGCCGTACGTCCTGATATCTCAGGTATAATGGGAGCCTTCGGTGCAGCCCTTATTGCCATGAACAAATATAAAGAAGGCAACAAGACATCTATGCTGTCCATTGATGAGATCAGCAGCCTTACATACGAAACTTCAATGACAAGGTGTAAGGGCTGTACAAACAGCTGCCTTCTCACCATAAATAAATTCAATAACGGCAGACGTTTCATAACAGGAAACAGATGTGAAAAAGGTGTAGGTCACAAGAAGAACGCTGACAATATACCTAACCTTTTTGAATACAAATTAAAGAAGATGTTCGACTACACTCCTCTTACAGAGGAAGAAGCCACAAGAGGAAGGATCGGTGTACCACGAGTACTCAACATGTATGAGAACTACCCATTCTGGTTCACATTCCTTACAAAGCTCGGCTTCTCGGTAGTACTTTCACCTAAGTCATCGAGGGATATATACAGTCTAGGTATCGAATCAATACCATCAGAGTCAGAGTGTTATCCTGCCAAGATATCCCACGGTCACGTTATGTGGCTTATCAAGAACGGGCTTAAGCAGATCTTCTATCCTTGTGTACCTTATGAAATGAACGAGACTCCCGGGGCAAACAACCACTATAACTGCCCTATCGTTACATCCTATGCAGAGAACATCAAGAATAATATGGAGGAATTAAAGGATGACTCTATCCTCTTCATAAGACCATTTGTGGCTCTGGATAACGAAGCTGCTCTCGTGGCAAGACTCTACAGGGAGATGAAGAAGCACTATGATGTTACCGAACATGAAATAAAAGAGGCTGTTAAGGCTGCCTATGCGGAAGCAGAAAAAGTCAAAGCAGACATCAGGGAAAAGGGTGAGGAAACCCTCAGATACATAAACAACAATGATATCCTTGGTATCGTCCTTGCAGGAAGACCATATCATATTGACCCTGAGATAAATCATGGTCTGCCTGAGCTTATCAACTCATACAAGATCGCAGTCCTCACAGAGGATTCAATAGCCCATCTGGGAACAGTTGAGCGTCCTCTTATAGTATCCGACCAGTGGATGTACCACTCAAGACTCTATAAGGCTGCAAGCTACGTGAAGACCTGTGACAATCTTGAGCTTATACAGCTTAATTCATTTGGATGTGGTCTTGATGCCGTAACAACAGACTGTGTAAATGATATCCTGACAAAATCAGGAAAGATATATACTGTCCTTAAGATCGATGAAGTAAGTAATCTCGGTGCCGCCAGAATAAGAATAAGATCTCTTATAAGTGCAGTAAATTCAAGAAAGGAACAGCATTATAAGACATGTCCGTCATCAAGTGCCATAAACAGAATAGAGTTCACCAAGGATATGATGAAGGATTATACCGTCCTTGCACCACAGATGTCTCCTATCCACTTCGATATGCTGGCACCTGCTTTTGAGTGTATGGGAATCCATGTGAAGATCCTTCCTGACGCAACCAAGGAGACCATTGATACAGGACTTAAATATGTAAATAACGACGCATGTTATCCTTCTCTTATCGTAGTTGGCCAGATGATGCAGGCAATAACTTCCGGCAAATATGACGTGAATAAGCTTGCGGTTATCATGAGCCAGACAGGCGGTGGATGTCGTGCCACAAACTATGTAGGCTTCATAAGACGAGCACTGTCAAAGGCAGGTTACGGACAGATACCTGTTATCGCCCTCTCCGCCCAGGGCTTTGAGAAGAACTCAGGATTCCAGATCTCCTACAAGGTACTTAAGAGAGCCATGCAGGCTATCATATATGGTGATCTCTTTATGAGATGCCTCTATAAGACAAGACCATATGAGAAGGAAAAGGGGTCTGCAAATGCTTTACATGAGAAATGGAAGAAGATCTGCATAGATACATTAAGAGAAACAGGAAGCACTGCAAGATTTAAGAAGAACTGTCAGGGAATAGTTAAGGACTTCGATAATCTCCCACTTCTTGATATCAAGAAGCCAAGGGTAGGTATCGTAGGTGAGATCCTTGTTAAGTTCCTTCCATCAGCCAACAATCACCTTGTAGACCTCTTAGAGGCTGAGGGTGCCGAGGCTGTAATGCCTGACCTGCTTGACTTCTTCATGTACTGCTTCTACAACAACAACTACAAGTTCGAGTTCTTAGGTAAGACAAAGAAGAGTGCCATCGTGGGCAATGCAGGAATAGCTCTCCTTGAGCGTTTCAGAAAGCCTGCCAAGGACGCCCTGGCTGCCAGCAAACGATTTGAGCCACCTACACATATAAGTAAGCTTGCCGAATATGCAAGACCTATCGTATCCATAGGAAACCAGACCGGTGAGGGATGGTTCCTTACAGGCGAAATGATAGAGCTTATAAACAGCGGTGCTTCAAATATTGTATGTGCACAGCCATTTGCATGTCTGCCTAATCACATTGTAGGAAAGGGTGTTATAAAGAAATTAAGAGAGGCATATCCTGACGCCAACATTGTTGCCGTAGACTACGATCCGGGAGCTTCTGAAGTAAACCAGATCAACAGGATCAAGCTTATGTTGGCAGCAGCTAATAAGAAGATAAAGTAGCAAAAAAATAATAATAAAAGCATGTAAATGTGAATTTTCATTCACATTTACATGCTTTTTATTTATAACCTTACCGGTACATTTTTTGACTTAAGATATTCTTTCACTTCGGATATTTCCAGTTCCTTGTAATGGAACAATGAGGCTGCAAGGGCGGCTTCTGCTTTACCCTCTGTGAGTGCCTCATAGAAATGCTCCTTTGTTCCTGCCCCTCCGGACGCGATAACCGGAACATTTACATTTTCTGATATGGTTCTTGTAAGCTCAATATCATAGCCTGCCTTTGTGCCGTCACAATCCATGCTGGTAAGGAGTATCTCTCCTGCACCAAGCCCGGCAGCCTTCATAGCCCACTCAACAGCATCTATACCGCAGTCTATCCTTCCGCCATGTTTATATATATTCCAGCCGCTTCCGTCTTCACGTCTCTTGGCGTCTATGGCAAGAACCACACACTGGCTTCCGAACTTGTCGGCAGCCTCTGAAATAAGGTATGGATTATCTATAGCCGCAGAGTTCACAGATATCTTATCTGCTCCCTCCCTTAATATTGCCTTGAAATCATCAACTGTTCTTATGCCGCCGCCAACGGTAAATGGGATAAATATGTTCTCCGCAACACGCCTTACCATATCTACCACAATATTCCTCTGGTCTGAGGATGCTGTGATATCAAGAAATACAAGCTCATCAGCCCCTGCCTTATCATAAGCCATACCGACCTGGACCGGATCTCCTGCATCCACAAGATTTACAAAATTTATACCTTTTACTACTCTTCCGTTTTTTACATCAAGACATGGAATGATCCTTTTAGTATGCATTATCTGTTGTCCTCCATTTCTATGAAATTCTTCAGTATCTTTAATCCAACCTCTGAACTCTTCTCAGGATGGAACTGGCATGCAAACACATTTCCGTGCTCTACTGCTGCATGGATATGTACCGAATACTCTGTGGAAGCAGCCACATCCTCTTCATTTGCAGCCTTAAGATAATAGGAATGAACAAAATACACATACGGATTATCCGGAAGCCCTTTAAATATCCTCTTTTCTCTGTTTATATCCAGAGTGTTCCATCCGATCTGCGGGATCTTGAGGCCCTCCTTATCAGGTATACGGAGTATCTCGCCATCAAGTATTCCAAGCCCCGTAGCCCCCGGGCTCTCTTCACTGGATTTAAACAGAAGCTGAAGTCCCAGGCATATGCCTAAGAACGGCTTATCAGCGTCCACCACATCATATATAACCTTATCAAGATCATATTCCCTGATCTTGTCCATGGCATCCTTGAAACAACCAACCCCCGGAAGGATAACCTTATCACTGGCAAGGATAACATCTCTGTCTCTGGTGATCACAGCCTCTTCCCCAAGGTACTTTATTGCCTTTTCAACGCTTTTAATATTACCGGCATCATAATCGATTATTGATATCATAGTCTCAAATCCTTTCAAATTAAGCCTTATCGGCTATGGATTTTTTATACTTTCCGCATTGCATTATAGCATACTTGGGATACGCTGTCTATTTCCTCAGCAAATACCTTATTTCTGAAACCAGTAACGGGATCCACAATATCATAAGTATGATTGCGACTGTACAATGTCTCTTCATGATATTGTAGTTTTTATAATACTGCAATTCCAATATATCCTTATTGCCATAGGTCATCCTGTTTTTTACGGATTTTATTTCACCAAACCCTTCTGCTATCTTATCAAAATCAGACCACTTTGAAGGAAGGGTCAGCCCCGGAAATAATCTCTGATAATCCCTGACGTAATATGAGCCTTCATTGCTTATGCCATATTTTGTGATAATGCGTCCCGATATTTCATTTCTGTATAACTCATCAGCGGTATCAATGATGAGAGTCCTGTCCTCTTCATCCAGATCCTCTTTATCAGGATCAATCTGTCTGATCATTATGGAATCTTCACTGTCGATCACATTCCTTACAGTGTAGCTTACATTATCGATCATTATAATATTGCCGGAACCGTTCTCCGTGCCATACAGCTCATAGGACAGATAAGATGAGATAACACACCCGGTCTTATCATCTGTATAAAGGCCACAGTACTGCCCCAGCATATCAACGAAATCAAAATCAACTATCAGCAGTGTAGCTTCCGACTTTCTGTTGATATACCCATTCTTCACACTGACATTGCCTTTCCTCACATATGAGCCTAGAATATCATCCTCTTTTTCAATATCATCATGAGATATATGTATACCCTTATCAGAACTTATATATTGGTAATACCGGTCTTCCTTATATATATTTCTATAATGGATGAAGTATACAACCTCCGTTATAAACAGGCAAAAGAGAATAATGAAAATTGCATATTTTATTATTTTCTTCAAAATATCACCCTTATCTTTCTCTTATAACGTCGTTACTTTCCACATTCTTATTGGAGCCCACGATCACCTTATCCTGGGAGCTCAGGGAATTACCTACTATAACCGCATACTCATTATTGTTCTCCCCAAGCTTTACGTATACCTTTTTTGCAACATTTTCTGTTCCAAGAAGTGTATCCTGTTCAGTAACTACCAGCACATAGCTCTGATTACTGTCACTTCTGATGGCACTTAAAGGCACCACGGTAGCATATTTTTCCGTCATATGACGTATGATGACATTTACATTATTGCCGATATCAAAGGTATCGCCTGATACTGTGAATGTAACATTATAAAGCTCTCCATTGTCAATATCCTTTGTCAGGCCTTCTACCTCCACATTCTCTTTCTTTTCCTCTCCGCTTGAAACAATAACAGCATCGCCCACCTCAATCTTCTTGGCTTCTTCTGCCGTAACACTTACCTTGACGGTATAGCTTTCCTGCTTCGGAGATATAAGTATAATAGCCTCGTCTGTGGTATCACTTCCCACGTTCTGAGAAACGTAAGTAACCATGCCATCCATATCACAATACTTTATTCCATCATTTTCTATGTATGCCTGGATCTCCTCCTGCTGCTTCTCCACTGTGGCTATCTGCATGTCATACATTTTCTTTGTCTCACCATAACTGTAGGAGCGGTTGGTCTTAAGATCCTTTATCAGTACAACATTCTCCTGATATTTATAATTAAGGTCATCCATGTTTAATCTTAAAATCTCATCACCGGAGCTTATGTTCTCGCCGGCAACAGCATACAACCTGTCAATTCCTATTCCCGGACATACATATACAGGGATATTGTCCGTTCCCTCTATAACCGTATCCTTAACATAGGCATATTCCAGCGAATCGCTCTTCGGTCTCTGACACTCAACTATAGGCGTAAGCATACTCATTGACAATCTGGATGCAAATGTTCCCAGTATCACCAATATCAGAAATATCCCTCCGATCTTCAACGCCTTATTTATCTTGACCTTTTTAAATTTAAACCTTTTGCTCTTAAATCTTTTTATCTTCATATATATTAATTCCTTTCCCTGAATACTATAAACCGATCACGACAGTATCAATCCTCCGATGCACCTATACTGATACCATCCAAAAGTATATCCTTTCCAACCATAAACATTACGATCAAAGGAATACAACTAAACGCTGCAAATGCAAATGTACGCCCAAGATTGTCACTTTCAAAGGATGGAATATATACCGACATAGGCCACAACAACTTATCCTTCAAGAACACCACCGGCTGCTCAACCATATTCCAATATTCAAAGAATGTAAGCAGAACCGCCGAAACTATTCCGTTCTTTGCTATAGGCACTGCAATAAAGGCATATGTGACTAAACGTCCCGCTCCGTCGATCTTGGCAGCTTCTATTACCGACTGCGGAATACTCTCAAATGAACTGTATATTACAAACACAGGAAATGTTGAGAACACTATCGGCAGCGATACTGACCATATGGTATTCAATATACTCAGCTTGTCCAGAACAATATACTGGGACAACATAGTAACCTGGAAAGGGAGTATCATGCAGAACATGTACAGTCCAAACATAACCCTTCCCCATCTTTTTCTGGTCCTTGCAAGAGCCCATGCCGCAGGAACTGCAAATATCAGATGTCCCAATATGATTATTCCTACTATTTTAAATGAGTTCCAGAACATTATATACACTTCCGGGGAATCCAGGAATATATCTATGATATTCTTAAAAGTAGGATACAGAGGGATGAGGTTCAGACTGGCATAGCCTTCGCTCTCTCCCAATACCGGAGCCAGCCCCGATGCCAGTTCCGAATTTCCAGTCAGGGTTCCTACTATCAGGACCACAAAAGGAACAACACACAGCAGGGAAATAATCCCCACAAATATAAGTGATACTACCTTAGTTATTTTGTTTGCCATATACTATTTGTCCCCCTTTCTCTTATCTGCCCTACGATATCTTTTCTGCCTTGATGCTGTCTTTGCTTTCTCAGCAAGTGCCGCCAGATCCAGTATTATAAATCTGAACATCAACAGCAACAGACCAAAGAAGATAAGTGTGACTACTGCTCCTGCAGCCATCTTTCCTATCTCAAGCTTATCAAACCAGTTGTTAAATATATTCTGGAGCTGATATATGGTCACTGCCGGATAGCTTCCTGCTATCATATAACTCTCCCTGAATATCTTGAACGAATTTACAAGAGACAAGATCGTAACGATATATGCAGTCCTTCTTATGTTAGGAATTGTTATCCTGAACAATATACATATATCATTTGCCCCGTCAACCTTGGCTGCATCATATATCTCTGTAGGTATAAGTGCCAGACCTGCGATCCATATCAGCATATTGTATCCGATGTTTTTGATCAGAAATACGCCCACAAGAAGATAAAATATATTCTTATCCGAATAAAAATCTACTGCTTGTCCCCCCGCTACATTGACTATGAAATTATTCACTATACCCTGATCATCAAAAAGGACTTTGATCACTATGCCCATGGCATTTGAAGGAACCAATAACGGCATCAGAAGAAACAGCTTCATCCAATTACAATTATTTTTTGTCACAACAACAGCCACCAGCAATGACAGGATAACCACCAGCGGAATACTCACCAGCTCAAATTTAAGTGTATTCCCCATGGCAAGCTTGAAGGCATCATTATCCATAAGTATCTTATAGTTCGCACTTCCACTGTATACCCCTGTTCTTCCAAGCTGGAAGGATTTGATGATCACATCAATGAGCGGAAGTATAACAAATACAAGTACACCTATGAACTCAGGAAGAAGAAACATGAACAAGCTTTTGTCTAAAGTTTTCTTTTTCTTTGTTTTTTTTCTCTTTTTTAACATATTACTCATTTACCCTTTTCGTTGCTAAAAATACAAAATCAACATTTCTACACATAGATAACCTTATCAAACAGATCATCATCAGCACTGTCATGGGACACCACCATAACTATCCTGTCCGTCATGTCTGACATAACTCCATACATCAATTTCTTTGTTTCTCTGTCAATAGAAGCTGTAGGCTCGTCAAATATCATAACATCTCCTCCCCTTAAGACAGCCCTTGCAAATGCCAGCTTCTGCCATTGTCCTGTAGAAATCTCAACTCCTCCTTCCTGCTCATTATCCAATACCCTCTGAAGATCAATATCTCTGTCAAAATTTATTTTTGCCAGAACGTCCTGTACATCCTCCCTGTGATATTTCTCTTCAATGTCCACGTTACGCAATACGGTAAAAGGATATCTGCAATATTCCTGGAACATTACCGTGATCCTTTTATTTAATGAAGAAGCAGAAATATCTCCTATCTTCACATTATTTATATATATGTCTCCCCGGTCAGGTGTATATAGTCCTGTGATCAGCTTGATTATGGTGCTTTTTCCACAGCCGTTACTGCCCTTTATGAGGCATATTTCATCAGCATTTGCCTCAAAGCTCAGATCCTTTATGATATATCTGTCGGTCTCAGGATATCTGAACCATACATGTTCAAACCTTATACTCCTGATACTCTCAAGCTCATGGCTTCCGCTTTCAACATCACCTATCTCCATAAACTTCATAAGAGAATCTATGTACAGCCTGGATACATTAAACTCCACCGCTGTTGCAACTATACACTGCATACTCTCAGACAGACTGTCTATCGCCTGCACATACATGGTTATAACACCAAGAGAATACTTTCTCCCAATAGACTTTATTACAGCAATAAGCTTCAACAGATAGATCAGGAAAACATATACTATGTTCACTCCTGAATCCATGACAACCTGTCCACGCCTTACCCCTTTTTCTTTATTAAAGCGTCTGTCCTCAACATCTTTGATCCCGTTTAACAGAATATCCTTTATGCCATATGACCTTATCTCCATGTTGCTCTTGTAATTTATAAATAACTTTCCAAGCTTTTCTATTATTCTGTTATCCTCTGTATTATCCAGTCTGGTTCTATACAGCTTCATGGAAAATTTCATTTCAAATATGACCAACGGAACAACCAGAGCATTGATGATCACAAGTAGCACAACATCATATCCTGCCAATATGACCACAACACTTATATAAGATATAAAATACTGTATAAGCAACATTACAGTTGATATTAAGGAAATCATTCCGGATACACCATCCTGTGTAACCCTTACAATATCATCATAAAAATCAGCTTTATGAAAATATGCCATATCTATCCCGGCACATTTCTCCCATACAATATTGTTCATCCCATCATTCATCCTGATAGAATATTTCCAATTCAAATATGCTAAGATCTTCTTTATAACAATACTCAAAATTGCAAATACTGTATAAAACACCACCGGAACAATTATCTTCACGATATCGTATTGTCTTACACAGGACGCAATGCCATCAATAAAATAACGGAAAATAACTATCTCTGCTGCACCTATGATTCCCTGGACAATATTCAGTAATATCATTATCACAAGGGACCATCCGGCAACAGAAAACACCGTCCGTATAAACCAAATTATCTTTTTCATACACCTACCATATACATACCCTTATCTTATCCGTGAAATCCAAATATCTGTAATACAGATCCATTGCCATGTTACTGCTGAACATTTTCTTAAGTCTTGTAACGGTAACTATTTCATGCTCATATGTAACTGCATCTGCTATTAACATACACTGGTACTCAAGAGGAAATTCATCTCCGGAATTATACCTTTTTATCATATATTTAAGAGACGAAAGAAAATTGTCTTTATCCTTCACCGCCGTAGTAACCGCTTCCCGCATCTCCATTGTAACAAGCAGATATCTTTTGTTCAATGCAGTAAATAACCGTACACTGTCAAATCCCCATCCTTTGATGATTGCACATATGTATATAACAATATCAGAAAAAACAAGCTCACATATCGCTTCATCCCCATGTTCATATTCATTAGTCATATGGCATGATATCTTATAGCTGTCATTTACAGTTCTTATATCTGCTATATTCCAGGATGCCACCAGGAACTGTTCATCAATGATTTTTTTTAAATACCCTATATCTATGTTCTGTACATCTTTTGCTGTTCCAACAGGCCGCCTCAATATTTCTTTCTGTCCATGGTTTATGAGCTTCAGTATATCATCAGTTTTACTGTTATCCTGTCTTATCTCATCGATAACATCATTCCTGCATATATCAATGTACATGTCGTCAAAGGTTTCTCCACGATTAATCTTTTCAAGGATATCTGTTATATATCTTTCATCAACATGTCTGTCGTCATATGTAAGTAAAAAATACATGCTTGAATATTTTGTGTGTGCCTCTATCCTTACGCCTTCCGGCATTTCCCCTTTTTTATCGAAGCTTACAAGCATATGTTCAAGAAGATGGGCAGCCCCCGAACATTCTGTATCACACTGCATGGAACCAATTCCCTTTATCAGCATTTTGCCATTCATGAAACTACTTCCAATCGTATTTTTCATCATTATATTTATCCAGCCACTCCGGTCTTTCCTCTAATAACATATGATACTTTATAAGTGAACTGTAGGTTACGTATCTGCATGATTCACACAGGTATTGCTTCCTGTGCATATCCAGTCCATTCTCATCATAACATCTTGCATAACATACATCACACATATAAAAAGCCCAGCAGTTTTTACAATTCTCAATAGACTTGGCAGTGTAATCATTAACATAATATTTCTTGATCCTGTCAACGTCTATTCCATTGTCAACATCGCCCACATAAGGTGCATTTCCCACTCTTTCACATAGACCGAACTTGCCATCCACTGTAACATACAGCCTGTTTACTGTTGGTATACAACAGGCATTAAGTCCGCTATCCTTAAATGGCACATCACTTATACGTCTCTTATGTATATTAAGCAGCTGCTGTTCAAGAAACTCAGTGAGAACAACATCCTCCTTGTGGCAATTATCAAATTCCCAATCGCTCATGTCCCCATCGTTACCAATAATTGTATTATCCACCATGTCCATGTTCGGTTCTAACTCAGTGGTATCAGAACGATTATCATATCCCGCATAGGTGGTTCTTATATGCATATTATCTGATAGAAACTCCAGACCGCCGAAGAAATCATTCATCCTTTTATACTTATCGGCAGAATATGGTCGTGTTACAACTGCATTTATGCTTATATCTTCACCTGCATCATCTCCATACTCTTCCACCAGCAGCTTTAAGCCAGCCATTGTTTTGTCAAATGAGGATGATCCATCTGCCATAGGCCTGTTCTCATCCTGGATCTCCCTGTCACCATCAAGGCTGCACATAACAATAAATTTATGTTTATGGAAAAATTCTGCTATTTCCTTATTCATCTTTGTAAGATTGCTTGTAATTCCATATGATGGTTCTGCCTTCAGTTCTTTAGACTTCTTGTCAAAATACTCTGTTGCCGCCTTAATAACCTTAAAGTTCAACAAAGGCTCTCCACCATAAAAGGATAATGTAGGTTTCACCTCAGGTCCTGCATGATCAAAATAATGATCTATAGCTTTTATAGCTGTTTCCTCCGTCATCTCCTTAAAACCAAAAGATCTGTAATTTTCCGTGTGCTCGTTGTATATACAGTACTTACATCTCAGGTTACACTTCTCAGTTACCTCAAGTATAAGCATTTTACTGCCATTACTCATCTGCTCCTCAAGTTCATTAACCTGTGCACAATTAAAGCCTTCCATTGCCCTTGATTTGAATATGTTTTCATTGTCGATTGCTTCTGCAAGTTCCATACATGCAGCTTCAAGCTCTCCCTCTTCCATATCAAGGTCTTCCGCCACATACTTTCCCTTATTTCTAAAGAGGTGTATCAATAAATCATACACATTATTCCCAAGTTCAAACACCTTACCTGTGCCGGTATCATAAAAATATTTTTTCTCCACAGTTCTAAATGGTATACCATACCTGTCAATTCCGCTTTTAGGATCAGAAATCTCCTCAAAATACTTTAATACATCCTTCATTTGTAACCCTCCATTTTATCTTCATTATTTATTCGTATCTACTCACTGAAATAAATCCCCAGCTGGTTATCTATATCCTTAACCGTATCATCAAGACTCTTCTTGTCATTCATATAATCGTCGATGCCTTCTTCTATGATATTCCTTACCTGTATATCATCATTAACCGGAGTATCTAAGCCCTTCAATATCTCAAAACACTTAATAAGGTCATCGTCTTCAAGCATACTATCGTAGCCAGTTGCATATCCACCATAAGTACCTGGGGTACCCGAAACATATTTTCCACCCTCTGTCAGAACATACTCTTCGTATTCCCAGTCATCAAGATTTACCGGTAATCCCATAGTATAATACGGATCACCCACAGATAAGAATTGCAGTTCTTTATCAAACTGTTTCATGATAAATGTCTTTGCCGCATCTGCTTTTTCGGTATTACTGTTTATTGCAAAAGTCTCTATAGGGGTATACAACGTATTACCATTATGAACCAATGCCCTGAATGTATGGTCATCCTTAATGTAGTGGGTTACATCTCCCTTATATATCCTATATCCATATACCGATTTTATAGTTTCAGTATATTCTATTGTTCCAACAGCTATGGACTGACCGGAATATTCATAATCCACCAACGGCACAAATCTCCAGCTAAACTGCCTTTCACAGCCTTCTCCTTCTATCTTATCATTCTCCCACTTATCGAAGCTCTCCTGTGAAGTTCTTGATTCCAATGTCTTCCATAAGGTATGCAGTTCCTCAAGAAATGTCTTAAATGTCTCTGTATCAAAGCTTTCATCCTTTATGAAATCATTCAAATACTGCGGATAAAAATCTTCAAATAATATAGTCCAATCATATATATCAAGATCATTTCCCACTTTAGTTGGTTCACTGTTATCTATATAATCCTGAAAATCCGATATATAATTAAGACTGCCTGAGATATCTTCCGGTTCAATTACTGCCTGGAATGTCATTCTTGCTGGAATTGCATACACCTTATCCCCTACTCTGTATGTATCCATTACTCTATTAAGGCAATTACTGTACTTATTCTGTATCTCAGTCTCAAGTTCAGCAAGATCAAGAAATGCTCCATTATCTATGTACGAGTTAATGTTAAGTCCATCTGTAAGGATCACATCCGGTCCCTTTCCGGCCAAAAGCTCCGTATTTAATGCATTTACCGCATCCTTTATTGTTACACCATTGTCATCACTGACTCCATACTCATACTTCACGGTTATATTGTTGCTTATGTTATTAAATATATCTACTGCCTGCTCTACAAATGGTCCGTACCTTAATGACCACAACGTGATCTCCTGCTTCTCTACAACCGTTACTGTTCCATCATTAACTGCATAAACTGATACGTTATGCTCTGAATCTATGGTTATATACCTATCACCACACTGCATAACCTGAAGTACTGTATTGGTGCTGTTCTCATATCCATCTGTATCATCCAGTACAATCGTTATAGCTTTACTGTCCACCTGTTTCTGGTATAAAGCCCTGTCTGTAAGGATATAGAGATTATTCTCACTGTCTGCCCTTAATATCTTTTTGCCATTAGAGTAAGTAGAATCCTCTTTTGCTATTGTTTCATCAATGTCTTCCTTAAGGTTGTCATATAATCCTGATGACTCACTTATAACATTCAGATCACTATCAAGCTCGATCATCTTCTGATCTGCCAGCAGATATACCTTGTCTGCAACAGCAAAATCCCTGGAATTACTTTCATCATACTGGGCTGTCAATTTTCCATTACTGTCAAACTTACTTAGTCCATCTGTGGTCAGTAAATAATAGCTGTCACCATCTTTAACATGACTGATTCCCGTTATTTCCTTATCGATTCCTTCCAGTACCACATCATATTTTCCGGATAAGTTCTGTGCTCCTGCCGCATCATATCTTCGTATCTCTGTACTTCCATCAACTATCTCATTGTTTTCCATGCTATAGCTATATACTGCCGAATATACCGTTCCATCTGTATCAACACAGGCTGCCGATACATAAGCTTTATCCTTGCTTTCATCTATGTCATCAATTATATTTTCATCCCATATATCTGAATCAGCATTTCCTGTCAGATACTTTAAGCTGCCATTGTCGTTACTTAATATCACAGCCTCATCACACACATATGACATATCCAATAAATTACCGCCGGATATCTGATAGTGGTTCATAACAAAATACTGATCATCGCCATGCTTTATATCATAGCTGTTATCTTGTGTATCTTTACTTCCGGAGCAGCCACACACTCCTATTCCCATACATAATGTCATTGTGACAGCGACAAATCTGTTTAATATTTTCCTTCTCATTTCACACCCCACAAAACACTTATTTTGTTTAAACCCTGCATACACCATTAGATGTATGCAGAGCCGAAACATGGATTAAACTGTTTTATTAATTAACCAATTTGTACACGAAGACCTACAGTACCATTATTTCCATCTGCACATTTACAACTTGAACCATTCAACTTATTAGAACCAATATTGTAATTTGATGCACTGGTACTACACCTGCAAGATGACTTGATAGTTGAATAGTCTGCAACTTCTTCTTTAAACTCTCTACCTACCGGCTGTACTAACTTCATGGTCTACACCTTCCTTCCTCTATCGTCAATTTCTAGCAATATTGACAGAAATCGCATTATGTAAGCCTGACTATATGATCAGGTCTGACATTTCTCTTCCATTATTGGTCAGTCACCTCATATCTATTCACTGAAATAAATCCCCAACTGGTTATCTATATCCTTCACTGTATCATCAAGGCTCTTCTTATCATTCATATAATCGTCAATACCTTCTTCTATGATGTTTATTACCTGTATATCGTCATTGACCGGGGCATCTAAGCCTTTCAACATTTCAAAGCACGCATTAAGATCATCATCTTCCTCAAAAATAGAATTAAATCCACTCCAATATCCAGCATAATATTGTCCAGATCCGGGCGTTAACTTTCCTCCATCTGACAAGACATAATCCTCATATAATATACCATCAAGGTTTACCGGTAATCCCATAGTATAATATGGATCACCCACATATAAGAACTGTAGTTCTTTATCAAACATCTTCATAACAAATGTCTCTGCCTCATCCACCTTTTTAGTATTGCTGTTTATAGCAAGTGTAACTATAGGAGTATATAATGTTTTATCATCATGAACCAATGCTCTTAATGTATGATCATCTTTAATGTAGTGTGTTCCATCATCTTTATCTATCCTATAACCATATATTAACTTGATAGTGTCCAAATATTCTATTGTTCCAACTGATATGGACTGGCCTGAATATTCATAATCTACCAGTGGCACAATTCTCCATCCAAACTGTCTTTCACGTCCTTCCCCTTCTTTCTGCTCTTCCTCCCACTTAGCATACCTTTCCTCCGGTGTTCTAGATTCCAGTGTTTTCCATAAGGTATGCAGTTCCTCAAGAAATGTCTTAAATGTATCTGTGTCAAATTTCTCATCTTTTATGAAATCATTAACATACTGCGGATAAAACTCTTCAAACAACAACGTCCAATCGCACATATCAAGATCATTCCCCTCTTTAGGCGGCTTACTGTTATCTATGTAGTCCTGAAAATCCGATATATAATTAAGACTGCCTGAAATACCATCCGGCTCAATTACTGCCTGGAATGTCATTCTTGCAGGGATTGCATACACCTTATCCCCCATTCTGTATGTATCCATTACTTTATCAAGGCAATTACTGTACTTCTTCTGTATTTCTGTCTCCAGATCAGCAAGATCAAGAAATGCTCCATTATCTATGTACGAATTAATGTTAAGGCCATCTGTAAGGATCACATCCGGTCCCTTTCCTGATAAAAGTTCGGTATTTAATGCATTCACTGCATCCTTTATTGTTACACCATTGTCATCACTGACACCATACTCATACTTAACGGTTATGTTGTTACTCATATTATTAAATGTATCTACCGCCTGTTCCACGAAAGTAGCATAACGTAATGACCACAATGTAATCTCCTGCTTCTCTACAACCGTTACCGTTCCATCATTCACCGCATAAACTGATATGTTATGCTCTAAATCTATGGTTATATATCTATCAGCACATAGCACAACCTGAAGTACTGTATTAGTGCTGTTCTCATATCCATCTGTATCATCCAGTATTACCGTTATTCCTTCACCCTCTGATGACATTTTATATAAAGCTCTGTCTGTAAGGATATAGAGATTATTCTCACTGTCTGCCCTTAATATCTTTTTGCCATTAGAGTAAGTAGAATCCTCTTTTGCTATTGTTTCATCAATGTCTTCCTTAAGGTTGTCATATAATCCTGATGACTCACTTATAACATTCAGATCACTATCAAGCTCGATCATCTTCTGATCTGCCAGCAGATATACCTTGTCTGCAACAGCAAAATCCCTGGAATTACTTTCATCATACTGGGCTGTCAATTTTCCATTACTGTCAAACTTACTTAGTCCATCTGTGGTCAGTAAATAATAGCTGTCACCATCTTTAACATGACTGATTCCCGTTATTTCCTTATCGATTCCTTCCAGTACCACATCATATTTTCCGGATAAGTTCTGTGCTCCTGCCGCATCATATCTTCGTATCTCTGTACTTCCATCAACTATCTCATTGTTTTCCATGCTATAGCTATATACTGCCGAATATACCGTTCCATCTGTATCAACACAGGCTGCCGATACATAAGCTTTATCCTTGCTTTCATCTATGTCATCAATTATATTTTCATCCCATATATCTGAATCAGCATTTCCTGTCAGATACTTTAAGCTGCCATTGTCATTACATAATATTACAGCTTCATCATCAACATATGCCATATCCAATAAATTACCACCGGATATCTGATAGTGGTTCATAACAAAATACTGATCATCACCATGTTTTATATCATAGCTCTTATCCTGTGCCTCTTTACTTCCGGAGCAGCCACACAATCCTATTACCATACATAATGTCATTGTGACAGCTGCAACCCTGTTTAATATTTTTCTTCTCATTTCACACCCCCACAAAACACTTATTTGGTTTAAACCCTGCATACACCATTGTGGTGTATGCAGAGCCGAAACATGTTTTTTATCTACTCACTGAAATAAATCCCCAACTGATTATCTATATCCTTCACCGTATCATCAAGGCTCTTCTTGTCATTCATATAATCGTCAATGCCTTCTTCTATGATATTTCTTACCTGTATGTCATCATTGACCGGGGTATCCAGTCCTCTTAATACATCAAAACATCTATTCATATCTTCTTCTGATTCAAAAATGTCAATAGTTCCACACCAATATCCGCCATAATAGTCACCGCCTCCTGGATTTATCTTTCCTCCATGTGATAAAACATCATCTTCATATGGTATGGCATCAAGATTTACAGGCAATCCCTGAAGATAATATGGGTCTATCAAACACAACTGGAATTGAAGTTCTGTGTCGAACATTTTCATCACAAATATTTTCGCAGCATCTTCTTTTTCCGTGTTACTATTTATAGCAAGTGTTACTATAGGATTAAATAAAGTCTTACCATTGTGAACCAATGCTCTATAACTGTAGTTATCACTTATATAAATTTCTTCATCATCCTTATACATTTCATAATTTTGTATAATTTTTATAGTTTCCAGATAATCTACTGATCCGACAGCTATGGACTGACCAAAATATTCATAATTTACTAATGGCAAAACCCTTAACGAGAACTGCCTTTCTTTACCTTCTTTTTCAATTTTATCCTCTTCCCACTGAGCAAAGCTTTCATCTGATGTTCTTGCTTCTAGTGTTTTCCATAAAGTATGCAATTCTTCCAAAAATGTCTTAAAAGCATCTGTATCAAAACTTTCATCCCTTATGAAGTCATTAACATACTGTGAATAGAATGTCTCATATAGTATAGTCCAATCATATGTATCAAGATCATTTCCTACCTTAGTCGGTTCACTGTTATCTATATAATCCTGAAAATCCGATATATAATTAAGACTTCCAACAATATCATTTGGTTCTACTACTGCCTGAAATGTCACTCTTGAAGGAATAGCATAAACCTTGTCATCCATTCTATATGCATTAATTACATTAGTAAGGCAATTACTATACTTCTTCTGTATCTCAGTCTCAAGTTCAGCAAGATCAAGAAATGCTCCATTATCTATGTATGAGTTAATGTTAAGACCATCTGTAAGGATCACATCCGGTCCTTTTCCCGATAAAAGTTCGGTATTTAATGCATTTACCGCATCCTTTATGGTCACACCATTGTCATCACTGACTCCATATTCATACTTCACGGTTATGCTGTTGCTTATGTTATTAAATGTATCTACCGCCTGCTCTACGAATGGTGCGTACCTTAACGACCACAACGTGATCTCCTGCTTCTCTACAGCTGTTACTGTTCCATCATTCACCGCATAAACTGATACGTTATGCTCCGAATCTATGGTTATATATCTATCACCACACAGTACAGACTGGAGTATTGTATTGGTGCTGTTCTCATATCCATCTGTGTCATCCAGTACCATCGTTATAGCTTTACTGTCCACCTGCTTCTTGTATAAAGCTCTGTCCGTAAGTATATAGAGATTATTCTCACTGTCTGCCTTTAATATTTTCTTACCGTTATAGTAAGTAGAATCCTCTTTTGCTATTGTTTCATCAATGTCTTCCTTAAGGCTGTCATATATCTCTGATGACTCACTGATAACATTAAGATCGTTATTAAGCTCGACCATCTTCTGATCTGACAGCAGATATACCTTGTCTGCAACAACGAAATCTCTTGAATTACTTTCATCATATTGGGCTATAAGCTTTCCACTTCCATCATATTTAACTAGTCCATCAGCCGTAAGCAGATAGTAGCTGTCATCATCTTTAACATGACACATGCCTGTTACTTCCTTACCTATTCCTTCCAGTACAACATCATATTTTCCGGATAAGTTCTGTGCTCCTGCCGCATCATATCTTCGTATCTCTGTACTTCCATCAACTATCTCATTGTTTTCCATGCTATAGCTATATACTGCCGAATATACCGTTCCATCTGTATCAACACAGGCTGCCGATACATAAGCTTTATCCTTGCTTTCATCTATGTCATCAATTATATTTTCATCCCATATATCTGAATCAGCATTTCCTGTCAGATACTTTAAGCTGCCATTGTCATTACATAATATTACAGCTTCATCATCAACATATGCCATATCCAATAAATTACCACCGGATATCTGATAGTGGTTCATAACAAAATACTGATCATCACCATGTTTTATATCATAGCTCTTATCCTGTGCCTCTTTACTTCCGGAGCAGCCACACAATCCTATTACCATACATAATGTCATTGTGACAGCTGCAACCCTGTTTAATATTTTTCTTCTCATTTCACACCCCCACAAAACACTTATTTGGTTTAAACCCTGCATACACCATTGTGGTGTATGCAGAGCCGAAACATGTTTTAAACTGTTTCATTAATTAACCAATCTTTACACGAAGACCTACAGTACTGTTGTTTCCATCCGCACATCTACAATTAGTTCCACTTGACCCATTTGAGCCTATACTATAATTGAATGCATCTGTACTACACCTGCAAGATGATTTGATAGTTGAATAGTCTGCAACTTCTTCTTTAAACTCTCTACCTACCGGCTGTACTAACTTCATGGTCTACACCTTCCTTCCTCTATCGTCAATTTCTAGCAATATTGACAGAAATCGCATTATGTAAGCCTGACTATATGATCAGGTCTGACATTTCTCTTCCATAATCAATCGGTTGAGACCGCTACAACATGGTTTAACATTTTTTCTTCCAATTTTCCTCAAAATTCTTATAATCATCCATGTCAAATTTTGTCGAAAAAAGATTAAGTTTTTTTTCAATTTAACATTTTTTTATTAAAATAAATAGCCTTTTTGAGCAATTTGTCATGAACGAAGATTCTGAGGGTGTGAACAAAGATTTTTTATAATTTATAAGATTTTTTTTATATTTCAAATTTGCATGTGTTTCAAAATAGAAGCAAAAGCCAATCTTCCTTTTAGATTTTCACAAATATCAGAATACTTATCGGAGGGGTGATGAGACTAATAAGATATTAATATAATTCTGCATAATATTTACGTTTATTATCTATACATCTTCATATAAACACTAAAATATCTTGTATGTCTACTTTTAACTAATTGTAAACTCCTTTTTAATACACTCAATTAATTCATTTTAATTCCATTAATAATATGCTATACCTTTTATTGAAGGAATAATAACCATAACTACTCACGGCAAATATTTCACAGAATATTGGGACATTAATAATGAGTAAAATGTTTTATGTAACTTGATAATAAGTAAATTTTTCCGTATTATAGCAAATTAATTGAAATCAAAATTCCTCAATATCATACGTTGCTGACAAAATCGCAAAATGTTTTTCACAAATTTAAAAATTCTTTAACTTGCTTGTACTGGAATGTCACCATCTACTTAGCAATCATAGTAACTGGGTAACTCTATTGTAACAGAAAGGTATTTTTTCTTATAACTTATTTGACTTCATCCGCATAGCAGGTGCTTTTTTGTTTCACGCGTATTCGTTTCTCCTCGAGAAACTCATATACAACGAAATCTAATACGAAAAGATGGGGCGCAGTGGCTATTCATTAGCTACTGCGTCCCGTCTTTTATACTATTTTTTTGATTTTATTTATAATTTTATCTATTTC
>ERZ1034920.88-NODE-88-length-68705-cov-15.188099_pt1 | contig 68705 bp, 74 predicted proteins | sample MGYA00520688_ERZ1034920 | MGnify/ENA primary metagenome ERZ1034920 (study PRJEB33766, sample SAMN09781785) | gut metagenome | biome: gut microbiome | host: Homo sapiens | place: Madagascar | study: EMG produced TPA metagenomics assembly of the PRJNA485056 data set... | reverse complement strand
GACTTATTGTCATGGAGGAATAAAAATGGAAGAAACAAATCAAAAGTTTCAGGTTGAAATCGAAACAGGTGAAATAAAAGAAGCTGAATTATTAACTATAGTTGAAATAGATGGTAAAGAGTACGCAATTTATATGATTGACAATGATGATAATGAATATGAAATCGCAATAACTACAGAAAAAATAATTAATGAATACTTTGGCAAAAAAAGAATAAAAAAACTTGATAAGTGTTTTGGTAATCCAGATGATTATCATAATTTATCAGTGGTTTTAGCACGTGTTGGTTATCATAACTTAAGTTGCAAAGTATTGAAAAGTGGAATAAAAAAATATCCTGGTTCTGTAGATTTATTGGCGGATTATATTGAATATTCTATTGAATCCGAAAATTTTGAGGAAGGCAGAAAATATTTTAATATATTACAAAGTATTGCTAAGAAGAAGTGGACGTGGAGAGCTTTTGATTTCTCAATTGATTATTTAATTTTCACAGATAGAATAAATGCTAATGAAGATAATAAAAAAGAGATTATTGAACTAATTAAATTATTTAAAACGTCTTTTTATGATGATGAGAGAGCTTATCTTTCTGAGGCGAATTATTATCAATTGATTAATGATAAAGAAAGAAGATTACAGGCGTTACTTGAAGGAATACGAAATGTAAAAATCGCACCACTATGTTCTTTAAAACTTGCAAAGATATATTTTGAAAACGGTGATTATTACAATGCAAATAAAATATTAAAAAAATGCAAGCATTATTCTATACATATGAGTAGTGAAAATGAAATAGGTGACATCTATTATTTATCTGCTTTATGTGAGATCGCTTTGTATTATATAGAAGATATCGATGGTAATAGTAATAATGCGAAAATTCAACAGATTTGCAATGATTTTAAATCAGCAGAAAAAACAAATATAAGAAATAAATCATCATTTAAGAACCTTAGAGTATTAATTGATATATTATCTGAATATGCAGGTGTTGATATATATGAGTAACGAGAAACTATTATTGTTTAGGAGGATATCCTGTATACTATTCCCCTACACTCGCCAGAGCGCATGACTGTTAATCATGATGTCACTGGTTCGAGCCCAGTTGGGGGAGCCACAACAGAGTAGTCTTTTGACTACTCTGTTTTCTTTTTTATCTACATTGGCTCAATTTCAATAGTTGGGGTAGCATTAAAACAGAATAATTGAAATTGACAAGTGGTGGTTGTTTAAACTGCCGCTTGTTTTGTATTGTTTTTTGCTGATTTGAGTGAGAACATATGTAGAATGCGGTTGCGGAAGCGGTTGAAATCTCTGTAACCATACGCATTTCTTTTTAAGACTTTAATTTTGTTGTTGCAGCCTTCAATAAAACCGTTTGTAAGCGGTGTAGTGAACGAATCGAGTATTCCTGTCAGCCAATTTTGCATTGTTTTCGCACATTTTACAAAGCGTGGAATGCCACAATCATAAGCGGAGTTAATCCAATCAGACATTGCCTTTCTGGCAGACTGCCTGTCTTGGCAATCAAGGATTTTGAGAAAATCTTCCTTGTAAAAGTGAGCCGTACACAGATTCGGTGAAGTATACAGCATAATATTTACCTGCTGTTTTTGTTCATCATTCAAATCATCAAATCTTTTTAACAATAGCTTTCTTGAATTTTTAAAATATCTGCGATGTGATTTGCTGAACTTCTTTTGTTCTTCCTTTCGTACACTCTCAAATGTGCACATAATCTGCCGTATCCAGTGGTATTTATCAACAATTTTGGTTGCGTTTTTGAACCAAACCGAACTGATATCTGAAAAAGTCCTCCACATATCGCTGACGAAGTATTCAACCTTATCTCGCTCAGATTTATCAAATTTTTTGAAGTATTTAGACAAACAATATTTGGTTCTTTTGGGCAGAATATCCAAAACTACCTTGTTCTCAGGATCGGTCAAAATACATTGATACTTTTCTTTGCCTGTATTGCTCTTGAATTCATCAATAGAAAGTGCTGTCGGCAGTTTTTTTAGTGAATATGAAACCAAATCAAATATTCTGATAACAGTCGGTAATGACAGATTTACTTCCTTAGCAACGCTTGTAAAAGATGCCTCACACCTTAATTTGTCGATAACATATGCAACTAATCTGTTTGTCATTCTGTGAAAACGGGGAAGAAAAGAATTCTTTTCATAAAACCGCTTTCCGCATGAGCAACTATATCTACGCTTTTTGAGGTGAATGAAAACAAACTTTCCGAAAGCCGGAATATCCTTGATAATCTGTTCTCGGTAATCGTGAATTTTGTCTGTATGATTTCCGCAGACGGGACATTTGTGAATTTTCCGCTCAAGTTTGCAGTAAACGTGAATAGTATCATCAATTTCTTCAATGTTTTCGATTAAAACACCTTGCAATCCGAGTAATTTTTCTGTAAAATAATTGTAGAGCATATTTTGTCCTCCGTTCTGGTTTCTAGTCAATTCCATTTTAACGGATTTTAGGTAAATATGCTCTACTTTTTTGAAATTTTTTTGTAGGCTCTATCCCTTACCCCAACTTTTATTATAGAGCCTATTTTGCAAATTACACATTTTTATTCCTCCTTTTGAACTAACCGCCTCTCTGACCTAATTAAAAGGGGCGGTTGGTACATAAGAAATTTTGAGAGCCAATCATTATATTTCTAATATAGTTTTAGAAGTATAGTGATTGGCTTTTTTTGTTGCAAAAATTATTTTAAGAGGTGATTATTTTGTATGTAGACCCTAAGCTTTACGCAGCCGAAGAATTAGCAAATGCCATTATCATAAAGGCTGTTGAAGATTATAGAAAAGCAATGAAAGACTTGTGGTTATGCCCAAGGAGTGTCAATGCCCGGCATACCATCGTTGAATGTGAGAGTTTTTTCAAATCTCCGTATTTTAATACGCTGACTTCAGTAGACGGAGTCTGGCTTATCTATAAACTGAAACAAAAACGAGGAAGGAGTTGGAGAAATGTATTTCACCGATGATAAAAAACTGCAGAGATTTGAGCGTGAGATGAAAATCGTTCCGAATTTCGAAAGGAAAGAGCTTTGGGAGTTTGCGGAAAGCTGCAGCGACTGCAAAAATTACGAGTGCAAGCTCGAAAGCTGCATGGAGGCGCATTGTCCGTATATCAAGCGAAAGATTCGTTCCAATTCCATTATCACAAGAGATTTGGTTGAGACTTTTCTTGTGGATAACCCATATATACCGTTCGCTCACCGCGTTATCAATATGCTTGCAAAGTACAAAGGTAACAAGCTCTTTTACAACAAAGCTCATAAGGCGGCGTTTGAGGCGGCTATGAATGAAATCAATGACGATGATTATGACCATATCGCCTGCGTATATGTTTTGACCATCCGCCCGGATATTTGGGAACACTGCGTACATTCCTCACAAGGGTATCTGTGTATGTCGGCGGAAATCGAACAGAAAGACAGAGTGTTCGTTTCATTTGCCAACGAAATCTATTGCGCACAACAAGGTTATCATTAAAAGAAATATCCTTTCGCAGAAACATCAGCGATAAGGAGTTTTATTATGTCTGCAACGCTATCTTAATTCGAAGATTCGGATTGGCGGTCATCAAAAAAGGAGCGTGACCGATATGTATAGAGTTAGCAGGGATAAACCCCACAGAAAAAGGAGTGAAGAAATGAAAGAAAAATATCCCGTGCTTATCGGACATTCAGCAAGAGCATGCAAAAAGCTCTTTACAATGGGACAGGTTGCGGATTTTATCTGTGAGCAAGGGCTGTACGGTGAGGTAACCATCGAAACGCCGGAGGGCTTGATGCTTATTTCTACCTACGGCATTTACCTTGATAAAGTCACAGATATGGAATACCGTGCGTAGCTCCTTGAAATTTTAGAGCCAAAGCAACACGCTCTTGAAAAAGCTGAATTCGGATTTGCATTCGGAGAAATCTTATAGAACCTAACGGTTCGGAAAGGATAAAGGATGAACGAGTATGAAAGACTCCGCAGACAGGCTATAGTCCTTCGGAATATGTATCCGCCCGGCACGCGCGTTGAGTGCCTATGTATGAACGATCCGTTTGCTCCCGTTCCAAGCGGAACAAAGGGTACGGTATTTCATGTAGACGATTTGGCTCAAATCCACGTCAATTGGGATAACGGAAGTTCCCTTGCGTTAAACAGGGGTGAGGATTCATTCAGAAAACTGTCTGTTCAGGAAGTCGAAGCAGAAAACAGCGCCGCCGAGAATCAGGACGAGGCTCCTGAAGAGTCAAGCGGTATGAAAATGAAGATGTAGAGGTGATGAAATAAACTTTCAGGATTTGAGATGACGCGGCATGTCTATCAAATTCTTTGATATGTTTTCAGGTATCGGCGGTTTCAGGTCGGGACTTGAAGCGTTAGACGGCTTTGAGTGTATCGGCTATTGTGAAATCGACAAATACGCCAAGAAAGCATATGAAGCAATAGAAGCAATATATGATACAGAAGGAGAGTTATACTTTGAGGACGCGAGAACAATCGATCCAAAAGACTTGCCCGATATTGATCTTATCGTTGGAGGATTCCCTTGTCAGTCGTTCAGCATCTGTGGAAAGCGCGGCGGATTCGAGGACGCCAGAGGAACGCTGTTCTTTGAAATTGCCCGTATTGCCGAGGTTAAAAGACCTAAGCATCTGTTGCTTGAAAATGTACCCGGATTGCTTAACCACGACTCCGGCAGGACATTTGCAACCATCCTCAGTACGCTGGACGAATTGGGGTATGATGTCACATGGCAAGTGTTTAACAGCAAAGATTACGGAGTGCCGCAAGCCAGACGCAGAGTGTACATTGTCGGATATAATTGAGAAAAATGTACAGGAAAAGTATTATCTTTCACACAAACAAGTGGGGAAACTACTTTACAGCTCAAAGGAGGCAGTCAAGGAAAGCGGCTCTACTCCTCTGACGGAGTAGGCATAACGCTCACAAGTGAGGCTGGTGGTTTCCGCGGTAAAACCGGAATTTATCTTATTGAGGATTTCGGACTGAGAATCAAGGTAAAAACCAAGAAGGGATTTCAGATTGCGCAGCCCGGCGATACCATCGATACAACTTACGCTACCATCAATTCACGACGCGGTAGGGTAGGCTATGAAATTGCCCATACGCTGACTACCAGCGCGACGCAGGCGTATTATTTCGTAGATATGAATCCCGATCCAAAGCTGACGGAGATAGCCAGATGTATCACTGCAAGACAGAATGCGGGCATCGGCAGACGACAAGCGGAGCGGTCAGGAGTTTTCATAGAAGAGATTGACGAGAACGCGCCGTTTGCGGTTTTGATTGTCGACAAGAACGGAGAGTACCATGTCGGCAGGATCCGCAGATTGACGCCGCGTGAGTGTTGGAGATTGCAGGGCTTTACCGATGAACAGTTCGATAGGGCGGCAGCCGCAGGCATTTCAGACAATCAGCTATACAAAATGGCTGGCAATGCGGTATCTGTACCCGTAATAACCGCCATCGGCAGAGTCATCAAAGAAGTTGAAGAAAGAAACACTCAGAATGCATGAGACCACAGCAGTATTTTTAGGAATCATCATCGGAATTTTTCTTATTCTTATCAGCTGTGTAATCCTTTACTCTCACCATTCCCTTTCAAAAAGAATTGAGAAATTCAAGGAAATTGAAAGAAAGGCTTATGCCAAAGCTAAAGAGAGAGCAGAGGAAAAGTATAAGGAATTGGAGGACCGTGTAGAGGAACTTCAAAAAGCAGTTAGAGAACGGAAACTCTCCGATGAGAAACTCAGACGTGAGGTTGAAGAGCTTAAAAAGCCTTTGATTCAGTCTCGCGCCAGGCACCGTAGCAACGTCATTCCTTTTGAAAGGAATACAGATTAAAGAAAATAAAACATCAGTATCAATCGTTTCTAAATGTAATGGTTGATACTGATTTTTGCGTTTAGGGGCGATTGATGTTGGAACAGAAGGTGATAGCATCAAAAGCCCGGTTACCTGGGTGGGAAACAAAAGTCCGATACTTCATATCTTGTACGCCATGTTTCCTGAAAAGCACGACAGATATATTGAACCATTTGGCGGTTCATGCGCTGTGTTGCTCGGAAAGAGGGAGAAGGACAAGTTTGAAGTTTACAACGATTATAACCATAATCTGACGAATCTGTTCAGGGTTATGATTTTTCGTCCGAACGCTTTCAAAATTGAACTTGGCTTTTGTCATTTGAATTCCCGAGATTTTTTTGAGGAATGGAAGCACCGCATCAATACGGAAGATTTCAAAAATACGTATTTCGAGGAAGAACTGAAACTCACGAAAGTCTTATATGACTTTGATGTAGCAAAAGCGGTACTCGAAATCCAAAAGAGGATAGAGAACGACTGTGACTTGCACAGGGCGGCTACCTTTCTCAAACTGATTCGACACAGCTATTCAAGCTCCTGCAAGAGCTTTGCCAGTCAGCCGTTTGACATTTCAAAGTTATATGACGGAATAGAGCAACTTGCCATCAGAATGAATAACGCTATTGTGGAGAATCAGGATTTTGAAACGCTGATTAAACACTATGACCGTGAGGATTCATTCTTCTACTGCGATCCGCCGTACTACAACAGCGAATATGTTTATGACGGAGGTTTTGCGAAGGAAAATCATCAAAGACTTCACAATGTTTTGGTCAACGCCAAAGGCAAATGGCTGTTATCATATAATGATTGTCCCGAAATCAGAGAGTTATATGACGGATACTCATTCTATGATTTCAAGCGCGTTCACAGCATGGTACAGAAGTACGATCCCGGCAAGGAGTTCCCGGAACTCCTCATTGCCAATTACGATTTGCGCGAGAAAGCAAAAAACTTCTCGTGGCAGATTGATTTGTTTACACCCATAGAAGCAATAAAAGATATCGATATCATTATGAAGGAGAGTATGAGATACAATGCAAAAAGAATTTGCAGATTTTAACGATATGGCACTTGTGTGCATCCCTGTGGAAATCCTGTTAACAGCAAACATTCCCGCCCATAATGTGGTGACTTTCGCCGCGAAACAGGGCGTGATTGTAATCGAGGATTCCGGTATGACATCAGAAGAAATGGAGCAGTGCGGCTGTAACGGCGTTTGCGAAGAATGACGCAAGAAAACAACAAGACAGAGAGGTGCGAAATAATGACAGTAAGAAAGTTTTTAGGCAAAGAAGGAAGAACTACTATCTGGACTATAGTCAATAAAGTGGACAGAAAAAACAGGAAAATTAAATAAAAAAATATTTTTCAGCTTGATTAGGTGACAAGCCGTTGTTATGAGAATGAGGTCTTAAAGGGTTGTAAAAACCATTGATGTACTCAAAAAGACTAAGCGATAATTCTTGAAAAGAACAATATAATTTTCTGTCAGTTTCTTCCTTTTTCAAATATTTAAAAAAACATTCCATAACAGCATTGTCATATGGATGTCCTTTTGCAGAAAATGACTGAACCATATTAAGATTATCTAAATGCTTCCTGAACTTCTTTGCAGTAAACTGACAGCCTCGGTCAGTATGAAAAACAATGCCTTCTGATGTTCCTCTGCCAGCAACTGCAAGATTAACGGTATCAATAGCGAGCTGCGTGTCAATTTTATTTGATAATTTGTAAGCAATTACTTTCCTTGAAAACAAGTCGAGAATTGCACACAAATAGTAAAATCTTCCACCGGCTCTGATATATGTAAAATCACATACCCACACAATATTAGGCTCAGATTGATTAAACTCCTGCTTAAGAATATTTTTACAAGGTTCATCAGAAACTGATTTTGATTTATGAATAAATGGCTTTACAGTACTCATTTTTGCAACACCAAGACGCTTTTTGTACTTTGCATACAGGGTAAGAATACAGCTGCGTATGTAAGCATTTTCCTTTGTTCTGTTGGATTCTTGGTGATTTATGAATTTGTAGTAAGTGCTGCGATTCACTTTGAGAACACGACACAGTGTAGAAATGGAATGTCCCTTTGAAAGCAGCTTTACGGCTTCTAATCTTTGTCTGAGTGTGGAGTGAATATTGCAATGGCTTTTTTTAATATTAAATTTTCCTCCTCTAATTGAGCATTTCTCTTCTGAAGTGCTTTGATTTGCTGGGCAGTCAAAACGGTATCGTCATCAATCTGAACCTCTGAATACTGCTTAATCCGATTTGCCAGTGCACTGTGAGAAACTCCATACTCCTGATGAATTTGTGAGTATGACTTACCGGAATGGTATAAATTTACGATTGTTTGCTTGAATTCACTGCTGTATTTATTGTTTTTTTCTGTCATTTTTATTCCTCCTACAATATAAATTAAGGTGATGGACACGGTAGCCAGCCGTGTCTTTTTCCTTTTCAATGCCGAAGCTGTTAGAATAGAAAGGAATGGTCTGACAAATAATTCCATGAACTAACACGTTCGTAAAGGAGTCAGTCAGCCGCCTTTCTCATTCGTAGCATTCGATTTGCGCAGGTTGTTCCGTCGGTATTTCGATGCGTGCGTGTCACTCAGGAGATTGAACAGGCGTTGAGTAAAAAGCGGTATGCCATATCATTATCTCAGGAGGATTTATTATGAACTTGGTCGGAATTGATGTTTCAAAAGGAAAATCTACGGTTGTAGCCTTGCGCCCTATGGGTGAAGTAGCTTTGCCTCCCACTGAATATCTCCACACAGAAATTGAGCTTGAAAAGCTGGCTTACACTATTCTTGCTCTCGGTGAAGACACAAGAGTCGTTATGGAGGCTACAGGTCGTTATCACGAGCCTGTTGCCACAGCACTTCACGAATATGGGATTTACGTATGTGTTCTGAATTCCATTTTAATCCACCAGAGCGGTGGAGGTTCGATTAGAAAGGTCAAGCCCGATAAAAAGGACGCCATTAAAATCGCTAAATACGGACTTGACAATTGGGTTAACCTGAGAGAATACACACCTGTGGATGCTCTCAGACAACAGTTAAAGCTATTCAGCAGACAATACAATCTTTATATGAAGAACTCTGTTGCCTTGTCGAAAAACCTTATCTCTTTAACCGACAAGGTTTTTCCGGGTGTTAACGAGCTGTTCTCAAGTCACGAAAAAGCTGACGGACACCGGAAATGGGTTGATTTTATCGAAACTTTCTGGCATTGCGACTGCATTTCTCTTGTCAGCGAAAAAGCATTTATTGAGCGTTACCGTAAATGGTGTAAGCGTAAGGGGTATAATTTCAGTGTTGCGAAAGCCGTTGATTTGTACACATCAAGTTGCGGTAATACCGTAACACTTTCAAAGAATGATACTACAAAACGGCTGATTACAACCGCAGCTAAACAGCTTACATCTTTCAATTGTCAGCTTGCTTCTTTCAGAAATGAAATGATTTCAATTGCCGGACAGCTTCCCGAATTTGATACTGTTTTAAATATGTTCGGGGTAGGGGAAATTTCCGCCGTTAATCTGATTGCAGAAATCGGCGATGTCAGACGTTTTCCAAACAGAAATTCATTAGTCGGCTTTGCAGGTGTTGACCCGTGCGTTGACCAATCCGGCAAGCACTTTTCTAAAAGCAACCCTACAACAAAACGTGGTTCTGCTATTCTGAGAAAAACTCTTTTTCAAGTTATCAGTACTTACGTGAAGCGTTCGCCTGTGGAGGAACCTATTTATCAGTTTATTTGCAAAAAGCGTGCCGATGGTAAACCCTACTATGTTTGCACTACTGCCGCCGCTAACAAATTTCTTCGCATTTACTACGCTCGTGTTAAAGAGTGTCTTAATGACAATCTCTTTTAACTGAGTTTATTTGAATCTTGTTTTATTTTATATCAGGCTGAAAATTTTTACTGTATTTTCGGCTTGCTTTGCTATACCCTTTTTCTGTTATGAAAAAAATTTGATGATTTTTTCATTTTAGGGCTTGACTTTTATTTGCATGACTCCTTTGTTTGTCTTCTATTTTATCATACTTGTCCACTTTTTTAGTATATATCCAGAAAGATGATTCAAAATCCGGCAGCGGCAATAAGCGCGTGATCGAACAGCAGCGGACTCAGAAGCCGAATACCAGACCAATGCAGCCTCGCACTCATCGGAACGGTGGTGAGCGAAAATAGGCAGACTTGAACCGATTTATAAGATGGACTTACCTCACAGAGCCTTTGTAGTTTATGTCTACCTCAAGGACCGCGCAAACAAAGACGGAGTATGCTGGCCCTCTGTAAACAGAATAGCCGCCGACACAAAATTATCGGCGGCCACAGTCCGTAGAGCAGTCAAGGATTTGCGAAAAGCCAAGCTGATTGAAACCGAACAGCGGTATCGCTATAACGGAGAGAACAGTAGTCTGCTTTACACTTTGAAAAATATTTAAATTTGGTCTGGCTATTTGAATTTTTAGTGATATACTGTTGTGCTTGAAAGGTGGTGCTTCAATGACGATAATTGAAAGCTTATGGTATGGCGATATCGCCATGAATGAGCGTAAAATCGAAAACAATGAAGAGTACAATAAGATTACACAGTTGATTCTCAGGCAAGAAGGAGAGTTGAAAAAATCTCTTTCCAAAGAGCAGAACGAGTTGTATGATAAGCTTCGAGCAAATCTGAATGAGCGTTTAAATTTGTCTGCTTGTGATGCTTTCGTAACAGGATTTAAACTCGGAGTGAGAATGATGTGTGAAGCGACAAAATGAAGTGGAGGACTGTCAGCGATGGCAGCCCTCCTTTTTTAAATATATTTATCTTGATTCTCTATAAATAGAATATAAGTATGGAAATTAAAATACTTGCATACAGAAGTATTTGTGTAGTAAATAAATTATAAAAACTCGCAACATCATGTGAATAAATGCTTGACATGAGCGAGATGAAAAGTTTATAATTAAATAAGATATTTAATTCATGTGGTGATATTATGGCTATTTCATATAATAAACTGTGGAAATTACTGATAGATAAAAAATGACTGCTGCGGATTTGCGAAGACAGGCTGATATTGCGCCAAACACACTAACAAGAATGAAAAAAGTTCAGAAAGTCACGATGCAGGTTCTTGAGAGAATATGTAAGGCTCTTGATGCGGATTTCGGAGAAAGTGTGGAATATTATCCCGCCAATGAGGTTATTACCGATGAGCATTTAGATATTATTCTATCAACACAAGGAGATGAAAAAATGAGCGACAATAATAATTCTTTCACTGGTGCTGTTCAGAATTTATTGTATAGCCACCCATTATATGATTACATAAACAAAAATTTAGTCAATATACTTGTTTTAGGATATTCTGACTTTACAGAAAAATTTGTTGATTATGCATTTGAAATGGCTCAGGTCAATGGATATAAATTGCATATTACTCTTGCTTCGGATGTTGCAGATGCAAAAATCAAATACCTTAATGCCAGACCTGCATTTCAGAATTTTTTAGTGTTGATGACGAAGTTGTGGAAGATAATTATGGTGCGTTATCATTTAACACAATAACATTTGGCAACATCGAAGATGAAATATCGGAAATACTCCTGAATGATGATAGCAATAAGTACGCCTACTTGTTTATAGGATCTGATAGCGACAATTTGAATTTTGAAATTGCAAAAGTCTGTGTGGACTGCAGAAATCTTCTGGACGCCAACTTTGTTATAAACTGCGTTTCGGAGGCTGATAGCAACGAAGACGGAGTTAACTATATTCGCAGAGATGATTCCATAAAAAACCACAAAGACTACAAAACTCTAAAATCTATGGCATTCAATTGTCATTTGGTATGGAACTATTCAAAACTTCTTGATATGAGAAAACTCCAACGGCAGTTCTTATCAAATTATAATTATATTGCCTGCATCAGTTATGTTATTTCTCTCAAATACAAACTCGCGAGTGTCGGAATAGAATTTCTCGATTCAACCGCCCCTGAGATATTTGACCGTATAATAAATTCAAAGATGTCGGCTGACAAAAAAGCTATTGAGGATATGGTCGCTAACGAGCACAAGCGATGGAATGTAAATATGATATGCCGCGGCTTTAAAACAGCTGAGTCGATGGAAAAGTATATCAGCGGAAAAGAAAGCAAGGCGAACGGATATCATCCCTGTTTGGTAAGAGGCACGGGTGTTCAGGCATTGAACAGCGATGAATGGAAAAAGAAGAATCGGGATAAGTGGGAAAACTGTTCAAGCAAGGATTTACAATCATTGGACGAGTTGGACAAAGTTTCTGTGCTTTTGCACAAGGAATACACAAAACGCGCCAATAAAATAAAACGCGAGAACATCATTCTTCAATCCGACATTGATATCATCAACAAACTGCTCGAAGGCAATGCCAAAGCGAAAAACGCTTTTGATAAGTACTATATCTGCCTCCAGGAAATCAGTGCCGGAAACAGCGCCAAAACTGCGCTTTATGACCACTATTATTCTGCACTGACCCGGGAGTTAAATAATTTACCGATTAATCAGGCAAAAATAGTTCGAAAGCGTATCAATGCTCTTGCCGAATCTTTTAGCGCAATATTGGAAAGCGAAAAATATATTGACTACAAGCGGTATGATGTTGACTTGATAAAGAAAATCCCGTTTATTCTTACCTATAAGTCTAATCTGCACATCGGAATACCAATTGACTTAGTGAATATCAAACCGTCTGTCAACACAGCGGCATTTCGCATTGTAGAATCGGCTCTGCTTATCAATCCTTCCAGAATATCATACATATGCGAATTTGAAAGGAACGATTTGAATAACTTGATAAAGATGCTTGAGTATGCCATAAATAGCATGAACTCGCATCACTTGAGAGCGGCAATCAATATTTGTCTTATGACAAGCTATCCGTTATCCGAACAGGACACAAAAATGATTACCGATATCTCCGAACGTATTCATTCGGTTGAATTCATCAAAAGTGAAGAGGAATTTGTCGAGTATTCCAAAAAGAGACATCTTCAGATTTTTGAATTCAACCGCACAAGGTCATCATCTATACTTGAACGGTATGAATACTGTTGCAAATCCAACTATAAATACAATCGCAGCACCAATAAGTTCATTGCCACTGGATGTGAAGAAATCAGATACATCTCTTTTGACCCGTTCCTGAAAATCAGTGATATCTTCGAGTTCAAGAGTTCCATTGATGATTACAGCTTTCCGGATATGCAGAAAGACTATAAATATTTCTGGGGCCTTTACAAATCCGGCGAATTCGGATCGGAAAAAAGATGGAAAGATTTGTGCAGCCTTTTAAGTGCTCAGAATGAAACAAACAAGTTCGAAATCAAGAATCTTGGAGAGGAAAACATTAAGAGATCATACTTCATTGAAAAAGTGTGCATGGATTCAATCAAGAAACTATGTATGCAGACTCATATAGCAAAAGAGTCTATCTCATGCAGTATAGAGTTGTATTCAAACAACTCTTACAACGTGACTATAAATGCTCCTTCCGGATTTCACAGGGTCATTTCGGATTTGCTTTGCGAAGCCTATAAACTTTATGACCCAAACAGTATTAATATACGAGTATTTAAGGGAAAGGCGTACCTTTACTATGATTCACTGAATACTGGGGTTATCAATACCGGTACAATAAAGAAAGTTCTTGTCCCGTTAAATACTACATTTGCTGATATTAAACCGTTACTTGATGAAATGTGTGACAAAGGATATATAAGAAATCTCTCCGGAAACGAAACAAATGGTATTTCGTTCTCGTACAGCACTCATCAGGTTAAAGATGTACTGACCCAATCCGGAAGAATACTTGAATTGTTCGTTTATTACAAACTCCTTGAAACCGGATTGTTTGATGATGTTGCTAATTCCGTGGAAATCCACTGGGGTGATAATGAAGCCGAAAATGAAATCGATATCATCGCAACACGCGGATATAAAGTTCTTATAGTGGAGTGTAAGGCGCAAACTGTGCTTTTCCAGGATTACTATAACAAGTTAAGCCGTTTGGACAGTGATTACGGTTTCAATTCACTCCCGGTAATTGTAGCGGATACGCTCGGTATAAAAAAGCATCGGGAAGAAAATGAAAAAATGATGGAAATCGGTAACAGAGTTGGCATACATACCGTTTTTGAGAAAAACGACATTTCAAATATTGGAAACATATTGGCAGGTATCGTAAAGAATAATTGATATCCATTTTATGGTAACCTAAAAGTCCTTAGATTAATAGAGATATGTTATGTTTGACTCTCGTCTAAATCTTTTGAACTCACTGAAATAATGGTTATCTAAAGAAAACGATACTTAAATCCATTGGCACCAAGATCGGTAAATATGGATGTTTATTAGAAACAGTATACTTATTTATGACAATATAAGTGTGGTTATACTAAATTCGCTTTATCTAATGTTTTCGATATCTGTTCAAAGTCAGATAATAGAGTGAGTTGTTATATTATTTGTAAGATAACAAGAAAGGAAAAATATATGAGTGTTTTTAACCGTGATATGTCAATAGAGGTTTTAAAGAATGGGCGAGGTATCTTAAAAGTCCCAGAAGGCGTTACCGAATTGTCGGGGGATTTTGCTTTCGTTTTTGACTGGATGCCAGAAAAAAGTTGCCAGTGTTCATTTAGAGAAATTCAATTGCCAAGTAGCGTGCAGAAAATCAACGGCATATATTTAACAGAATATGGCCCCGATGAAGCTCCAATTAAAAGATTTAAAAGTATAACTGTATCAGAAGAAAATCAGTATTTTACCGCTATTGATGGCGTTCTGTTTTCGAAAGATCTAACACAGCTTATATGCTATCCATGTGGAAAAATCGGACTTATATTGTTCCCGATTCTGTAGAAATAATCGGCGAATTTGCATTTGCTGATAATGTCAACTTAAAAAAAGTTGTATTGCCAGATTCATTAAAGCGTATTGAATATCAGGCGTTTTTTCAATGTGAGAATTTATCTGATATCAATTTACCGCACGGCTTAGAGTATATTGGGGAAGAGTGCTTCGGATTAACGACAAACTTAAATCGACTGATTGTGCCAATAACAGTAAAACAGATTCCAACATCTTTGTTCTATAAAGGTAGCGTAGTGTCGATACCTAATAGTAAAATTGAGATAATGTATGATATTGTTCCTACAGAATATCTTAATATGCCATTTATGGGACCAGCAATTCTTAGCGTTCAAAATGATGAGATAGTAGATTTTGCTAAATCTTATGATTACAATCACTTTGAGGATTGCTATGAAGACAAGGAAGGGATAATTTGGGCGAATCAGGGAAAGACTCTGGTGTGTTTTCCTGTTGAATGGACTTCGGAAGAATACGAACTACCAGATAAAGTAAAAGAGGTATATATTGGAGCATTCAGGGGTTGCTCTTTAAAGCGGTTTTGCTCAAACAATAAGATTGTAATCGTTGGCAGAACAACTAATACCCCAAGGTATTTTGAACCAATGTCAGGTTATAGATTTCATATAACAGCTTTTGAAATTTACTGTGATGACAATAAGGGTTCGTCCTCTGATATCCTTGAAGAGAAAGATGCAAAAAATATATGTGCAGATAAGAACGGACATATCATTATTCCAGATCACATAAAAAGAATAGGTGCTTATGCATTTAACTGCAGAAAAGATATTGTTCGTGTAACACTTCCGAACGGCTTAACAACAATTGAAGAAAGTGCATTTAACGCTTGCCATAATCTAACCAAAATAAATATCCCGCAGAGTGTGGTGTCAATTGGGGATGATGCTTTTGCACGCTGTTTTAAACTTCGTAGTATAACTCTACCTGATGGAATAGAATCTATCAATTCTGGAACATTTCAACATTGTTCGAACTTAAAGAAAGTAATTGTTCCTGCAACGCTTAAGTTGATTGATAGAATCGCTTTTTGGCATTGCCATAAGTTAAAAGAAATCGCTTTGACAGATAACGTGAACTATATATTCGAGGATGCGTTTGAAGGATGTATTTCACTTTCAATTGTCGCTCCTGTAGGTTCTTACGCACGAAATTATGCAGAGAAGTATGGTTATATTACGAATAAATCGGAAACAAAAATGTATGGCTACAATAATATTGGAGAAAGTAGTTCCAAGGGATACGCATTTATAAGCTACAGTTCAAAAAATCAGCAGATGGCAGACTCTTTTAGAACGCTATTCAATCAAAATGGTATTAAAATATGGATGGCTCCTGGTGATATACCTTTTGGCTCTACATACACATCAACAATTAATCGAGCAATTAAAGATTCTAGTTGTTTTGTGCTTTTACTCTCTGAGTGTGCACAAGGCTCACGGTGGGTATTGAACGAAACGGAGCGCGCCGTTAGTACAGGGAAAACAATCTTTACTGTGCTTATTGATAATGTTTCAATGAATGATGATTTTGAGTTTATGCTTAGTACAAGTCAAGCGGTCGCTATAAGGAAAATCGATGAAAGCAATGAAAATATAAAACGCCTGTTACAAGCTGTTGCTGACTATACGGGGATATCGCGCGTTGAATCCGGCAAATGAAAAACTTTGAAATAACGGTTAATGCGTTAGAGAATAATACTCTTGTAAAAATTCCATCCGAGGTTCTGTGAATTCCAAAGCAAAGGTGAAGTAATTATGTTGTTAATACTATATGGCGCGGGTGCTCAACTAGGTAAAAACTGTAGAGATTATCTTATTGATAAGGGATATCAACTAGTTGATAAATATAGCTACATTGAAGACGGAAAGCCCTTGCATGAATCAAGATTTGGTCAGAGAATCTATTTATCAAAAGAGGACTTCTATGCAAAGACTGACTCTCTTTTTAGATACAATGTTGCAAATGTTCAAGTTGGGTTTAGTTGGGAACATATATCTGGGGCTTTGTATGATAACAAAAACATGCTGCTGACATGTGCTTCTGCAGATGTCAGCATGCTTAGAAAGATAAAAGAAGTATTTAGAGAAAAGGTTTATATTGTCTATTGCTATGTGGACGCCGCCGCATTAGAGGGGCTTTATGTTAATCTATCTGGTATGAGTGCAAACGAATACGGCAGTCGAATGGCGATGGGGCTATCAATAAAAGAGTGCTACTCAAAAAATGTTGACTTATTTGACTCTGTTGTTATTTATGGCGGCGAGGGTTCTGTGTTCAACTATAAAACAATTTATCAGCAGTTTGATGCAATACTTAGTGAAGAAAAACAAAAAAACGATAATAAGATTAAAATTGACAATAAGCACTACGATATATACGTTTCCGCAAGCAAAAGAGATTTGGTACACTCACAAACCAACCAACATGCTGAATTCATTGAAGATGTGGTGGCTTCTTTGGTTTGCCACGGAATAAGTGTGTTTAATTCTTGGAACGATTTAAGATCCGCTGATGATTTTTATAATTCGATAAAAGCTGCGATTAATGGATCTCGTGTGTTTTTGCCAATTATCAGCGAGAACTCATTAAATAGTGCATTCTTTTATGAAGAGCTGAAAATTGCCATACAAGCAGCCAAAAACTCAGCTTTAATAATTAAACCGATTTCTTTGGACGGAGCTGTTCTGCCAGAGTGGATGAGCGAGTATAGTGCTTACAATGTAAAATCCGAACATTACCAAGGCAGCGTAAACTTTGTTGAAGACTGGTTCGTTTCGATGTTTTCGGGAGAAGCCACTTTAAAGAACCTTTCTGAGGAGATTGAAATATGCGTTAAAACCGGCCTATATGAAAGAGCGCGAGAACTGCAAGGTTCTTATGTAACCACATTACATAATCATCTAAGTATGTGGCATAGGAACGGGACGGTTGAAAAAGTAAATGCATGGATTAAATATCTGAATTTATCCATGCAAATACAAGACTTTGAGCTCAGTAGTCAGATTATTAATTCTTTGCTGACGGATATTACAGATGATTTAGATGTTAGCTTCTACAATAATGTGTCAAAAAGTATTGTGGATTATTGCAATATTTCAAATACACCTGCTGACAATATGTATGAGCGGTTTTATAAGTGTCTCAACATTTCTTTGGCAAATCAGCAGAAGTTTTTTGAAGCTTTTAATATGCTGTATGATTTGGAGGCGCGTAAACAGGATAATAATAATAAAGAAGGCACCGTTGACGTTACACTGGCAAACAAGATAGCGGCATACAGTAATGCGAGCATTGAACTGTTTGAAGCGCTTTTTGAGAATGGAATAGCTCATGGCTACCGGGATGCATTGATATCGGCATATAACAGAATAATTGATTATTGTAAAACTATCAGTCTTGGTAATTCAATTACTGAAAAGTGTATTGATCGTGTTTCTGAATTGAAATCAATTTCTAGGTCTGGTATTGATGAAACGGAAGAAGGAAGAAAAACCCTGCAAAGCTTAAAAGTATATCTGGGACAAGCTTTGCCTGATACCGGAAATTATGATGTGTTTATCTCTCATAAAAGTGCAGATGATATGCTGGTTGACAAGGTATATGATTATCTTAAAAACTGCGGGTTTGAAGTTTTTTGCGACCATCATACATTAGGCGAACTTCGGGACAGCAACTATGATAAAAGAATTATGGAGGCATTAGGAAAGTCGAAACACATAATTCTTGTTGCTTCCTCCCCGGATTATGTCAAAGACGGCTGGGTGTATGATGAATGGCATCATTTTCACAGTGATAAGCGCGATGGATACAGAAACGGTAATTTGATAATGATTCTATCCGATGATCTACTGCCAAGAAAGGCGGAGCTTCCCAGTGAATTAAGGGATGGATATGAAATCATTAAGACAAGCGAGTTTAGAGATAGAATAAATAATTATTTGTGGTGAGGGAGAATGGGATACGCTTTTATTAGTTACAGTTCCAAAAATCAACTCATAGCTGATGCTTTAAGAAATTTGCTGAACAGCAAAGGAATTGATACTTGGATGGCTCCTGGTGACATCCCTGTAGGAAGTTCCTATATGAAAGAAATCAATCATGCATTGAAAAATTGTGCCTGCCTTGTTCTCTTGTTATCTAATGCGGCACAAGAGTCACAGTGGGTAATAAAAGAAGTTGAGCGAGCAGTTAACTATCATAAATCAATTATTCCAGTTCAAATTGAGAGCGTAATATTAAATGATGAATTTGAATTTGTTTTAGGCTCCTATCAAGTGGTTGCAGTACATAAAATTGACCATGAATCTGATGAAACAAAAAAAGTACTGAATAGTGTGAGAGCAGCGACAGACGAGAATAAAGACAATTTATCAACTGAAACTTTGATAAACAAAAAAGAGAATTACAAAGAATTCCAAGATATACAAATCGGAACAATAATAGATGGGAAATATCAAGTTATTAGTAAAATAGGTGAAGGTGGTTTCTGTAAAGTTTATTTGGCTGAAAACAAAAAAACAAAGAAAAAATGGGCTATTAAGGTAATAAAATTATCTCAGAACAATTATGGTCAGTTTTCAAAAAGACTATCAAATGAAATCAGCTTAGTGAACAAGTTGCAACATCCATATTTACCATCTATCGCTGATATTATTCAAACGAGTGATAATCTGTTAGTGGTAATGGATTATATCGAAGGAGTTACATTAGATCAGATAATCGATAAAAAGGGAGCGCAGAGCGAAGAATTAGTAATTGACTGGGCAAAAAAACTTTGTGATGCCTTAGGATATCTTCATAGTTGCTCACCACAGATTATTCATAATGATATTTGCCCAAGAAACATCATTCTTAAGCCAAATGGTGATATTTCTATTATTGATTTTGGCACGGCTATTGAATACTTACCTAAAAAAGAATCGGATACAGCTCTACTAGGCACACCTGTCTATGCTGCTCCTGAAAAATTTAGAGGGATAGTTGATACTAGGTCTGATATTTATTCTTTGGGGATGGTACTTTACGCGTTAGTTACAGGAGAAAATCCCACACAGTCTCCTTATGCAGTATATCCACTTAGAAGGGTCAATCCAAATCTATCATGCGGACTTGAATTCATAGTTAATAAATGCATAGAAAAGGATCCAATCGATAGATATCAAAGTGCTAGTGAAATAATTGAGGATTTGGAAAATATTGATAAGATAACGAAAAAGTTAAAATGGAAAAAGGGAACAAAAAGATTGTTTTCAAAAAGAGAAAAAACGAAGGAGTGATATTATGAAAAAACATCTTTTTTGTGGATTAGAAGATACTTGCTTTAGCAAAAAGAAAAAAGAATAATATTCGTTTGCGAAGTAAACTATCCGATATAACTTTAGAGAAAATGAAATAATCTGTCATATAAATAATTTTTTACCTAAGGGTTAGCTTTTTGCTAAATGAAACCATCGCGAGGGGATTTATTACAAAATGAGAGAAAAAATCTTTATCAGTTATTCTCATGCGGATTATATTATTGCGAATGCAATTTCAAAGTTTTTGATGCACCGCGGATATAATGCATGGATAGATACTGACAAAATAAAAATCAAACATGTTTGGACAGATGATGTTGATAACGCAATAAAAGAAGCAGATTATGTTTTTGGAATTTTGTCGTCAGATTCGGTTAAAAGACCAGAAGTTTTGCGAGAGTTATCCATGGCGATAGAAACTAAACCAGATAAATTTCTTCCTATTGTAATAGGTAGGATTCATGATTCATGGTTCGTTAATTCAAAAAGCAACCATGTAAAAAATGTTAAAGAGTTTTTGCAAAAATATCAGCATGTTGAATTCAATGGGCGTGGCGATATTACTGAAAACAATATGAGAACTATCTTGGATTTTTTAGCATTGGGACGTTCAAGCTTAAAAAGTAATGAATTCAACAATCAAGATGATTATATTGCTGTAAACGGAATGCCAGAATTGATGATAGACAGTAAAAATGGTAAACAGTTTTACAGAGTGTATTCGGATGATTTATCTCTCGTAACTGGTTATCCTTTCGCGCTTGATAACCAGTGGATACCAGAACTCATTTATCGAAATAAAAGGTACTGGCTGTCATTTGAAAAAGATGGATTTGCTTCAACCGAAATCAAGGGTATTATTAGCAATGAACAAAACAAATGCTTGATTTCAGCGTTGATTAATATGAGACAAATAGTAATAAACAACTCAGCAATTCTCAATACCACCGCCATTCAAAATTCATATGTCAATCCAGAAAATAAAAAGTATTTTATTAAGCTCTTGAAAAACGGTAGCATTGTAGTTTTTCTGTATGGCGCGAATGAAATGACTCCGTTTGTATATACCAATCCCAAATATGAAACAACACGCAAATCTATTGATGCTTGGAATGAAATATGTGCAGAAGTACCTGTTTATTGTATTAGGGAAAATTGGTCAAATGCACTTGATCAACACAGTATAGATTTTGTAAAATTTTGCTGTACAATTGCTGATAATATAGAAGATAATGTTATTATTTCTGAATGCTTCGGTTTTGATATGGTGAAACAGCAACAGTTCTTTTCTGTATTAAAAGATATAGCTGTTCAGGGATTTATTAAAACACGAATGACAGGAACAAACATTTATACCAGCATAAAGGGATTAAGCAGATCATATTTTTATCAAAACTTTATAGTGTGAGAAAAGGATGGGGACAATGATCAACCGACGCTTAATTGCCTTTTTGATAAGGACAAGCCGTTCCATGTTGAGCTAAAGCGAATGGTTGACACTTTTTACAACTCGATATTTGTAAACTATTTCAAATGTTATGCAATGTTGCCGGTAAATATGCCGCCTGAATTAACATTTTTAAGTAGCTATTATTTGGATCATCCGCAGCAATCGTTATCGGTAGAAGAATTGGAGTATGCTATAACCGAGTTTGTTATTTATCAAGATGTACTATCTAAAATCAAAGATTTGGGACAAGAGGTTTTTTTGGATAATTGGACTTTAGAAATGGTTTGCCTTTTGCGCGAACAAGAATCATGGATTGATTATGTGAGCGCTTTGAAATCAACGATTAAAAGATCTGCTACGTGGCAAGTCGATTTTAGCGGTCTTAATCATTTGGTTGGCAAGTTTATTCAAGCAATAAAATCTGTTAGTACAAATATTTCAATCAAAAAGCATGAATGTTGCTTTGAGGCGTGCTATAGCTTTATGATAAGTGTTGGAAGCAGTGTTTGTTCAGTTGTAGTCGGGGAGAGTCTTAGAAGATTTAAAAAGCAAACTGGAATATATAAATCTAACCAAAACCCGGTTCAAATTAAATTTCAATTAGGTGATGCCACAAATAATTCAACGGAAGATATGATTTTTTATCCTATTCTATTATTCGATGGGATGACGGATTTTAAGGACGGAGATACCTACTTTGAAGGATTTGTTCAATACTTACGTGAAAAAGAATTTAAAGAAATGATATAGGGAGTAATATGTTTTATGGATACAGGTTATATGTTAGAGAATCTTATAACAGCAATTTGGGATGCTAATGATATTATTGCCCCTTCCGAATACATTTCTATTCATGAAAAATCGCATGGAAATTTTGTGACTTCTTCTGATTTGACAGTTGAAAAATTTTTGATGAATAAATTAACAGATATTTTTCCGGAAGCGGGATTTATCTCCGAAGAATCGGAGCCTGAAATAAAAGAGTATAACTGGATAATTGATCCAATTGATGGAACAAATAATTATATATCTGGATTCCCGTATTCAATTTCAGTTGCATTAACAAAAGGTTCAAAAGAAACTCTAATGGGCGCAGTTTGCGATTGCCAAAATAGAAAAATGTTTTATGCGATAAACGGGGTCATTTTCCCAAATAAGAGGCGAAAACGCTCTTAGACTTGAGACATCTTTGACGAAAACGGAGGGTGTTTCTATTTTTGGTATGCCTTATAATCGAGCGAAGGCTCGTTCTATATTAAGAATTGCAGAAAAGCTGTTTTTGATTTCAACCGATATAAAAAGAATTGGTCCATCTTCTCTTGATATTTGTTCCGTAGCTGAAGGAAAAGCTCAGGTATACTCCGAGTTTGATTTGAATTTATGGGACATACAGGCGGGTAAACTTATTCTTGAAGAAGCAGGCGGAATTGTTACAAGAATAGATGATTTGTTTTTGTTTTGTTCCAACAAAACTATAAGGGATAGGGTCGTAAGACTGCTGGATGAATAGTATTTGATGAAAAATTGCAGAGAGCCAAGGATGAACTTCCCTGGCTCTCTGCTTTTTAATGCGATTTTTCGTTTTCTTTTGATTCGGATATAAAGAATCTTGTAGTATCCTCAATGCTTCTTCTTGTTGTAACCTGAGGTTTTTTATTATAATTTGCTTTTATCTTCAAAATACCAAGCGTTTTTTCCAACTCCGGATCATCAAGATCCCCCCACTCTCTAATAAACGGGTGCAGTTTTGCAAGGACATGCTTATGTGCAACGCCAGAGGATTGTTCTTCGTAAGCTTCCACCTGAGTCTTATTGGCAGGTAACCAACCACGAATCAACATAAATGAATTCCATCGACTCTGTTCAATTTTTGCAAGTATTTCTTTGTTGTCGCTGTTTAATTGGACTGAAAAATTCGATAAAATATCTTGGCTTTTCAATGCGCCAAAATCCAAGTATTCTTCTTTGTTTGATAGAATGCACTTTGCTGCAAAAAAACGATAACAAAGTCCTATCGCTGTAGAAGTTGAACTGTCGGCATTGTACGAGTAGCTATAGAAGTCGTTCTCAGCTGAGCGTTTGCATTTTTTCAACGCCTCTTTCAATTTGTTTTCATAATTTTTATCTAAGTCATTGTCTAAATAATAGAACTTATGAATTTGAAGAGCAATTCTATTCAGCACAGGATCTTCAATAATGTTTTTATAATGGTAAGTCTGAGCTGAAATGCCGAATGGGAACAAATCATATTTGTTATAATATGAATTACCTGCAGCTTGCCCTGTAAGAGTCAAATGATTTGTAAGATATGAGTTTTGCTTATCTGAGACTTTTACACCAATGAATGGAGCCCGATCAAAGGAGTCTCGGCTTCTAAGAAGCCATGTTCTGAGGTTCATTGCAAAACGTATATTTTCAAGGTCGTCTGCATAATCCACAATAAAGTAGTTTCCACAACTCAGCGCTTCGGTAATATCTTCATCTGTATCTTTTTTTTGTACTACCTTGTTTTTAGAAGATTTGATTTGTGATTGACCAGAACCAATTAATTTGGGGAAATCTGTTTCTTTTATACTGCACTTAATAAAATTAGGTCGTATACACGTGATACTAGGATAGTCAAACACGCCTGGACACTCTTGTCTGAATCTTCTTTCTAATAAATCAGCATTTTCTCCCAATAAAGTTATCTCTATCGGATGTATGTCTCCTAAATATGCGCTGGCAATGCTTTCTTTGACAAAGCAATAATTAATTTCCGAGCTACCGAAAAGAACAACTTTTGTTGAGTTTTCTGATTTTGCACCATTTAATGCCGGAAGAAAAAGCGGCGCATCGCAAAGAAGTTTGTGAACAGTATCGCGGTTTTCATCGGCAATATGAACTTTGAAATAAATATCGTTGCCCATCTGATTTATGTTGGCATCAATGAGCATAGAGGCCGTTTCATAATCTGCGTTTACAAAAATATATATGTTGTCTATCAGCTCCCATTTTTGCTTGTCTGGTATTTCAAGAGCTGTATTAAATAGTTTATCCAAGAGCGCCAGACAGTTATTTAGGTTCTTTTCTTTGTCATCGCTCATTAAAAGAAAAACGATTTTCGATCGTGAAAATTCAAATTCTCCTATGTGCTGCAAATTTATAAATTCATTGATATCCCGTACGTACTGTATGCCTTTTAGTGTTGTTTTCACGGGAGCGAATAATGCCCATTCATTGTTCGGAAATGTTGATATAACTTGATAGTTTTTGCCTGTAAGTGTGTTTGCGAAGCAGCAATTGACTTTTGGTTGATTGGAAAAAGAAGGGAAAATACCTCTTTCTGCAGATCGCTCTTTTCTAACAAGTTCCAGCTTTGCTCTTTCATTTCCTTTTTTTGCGGCAATTTCAAAATATATTTGTGCTTCAGGTTCATTGCCGTTCTTTTTTGCAAACTCACCTCGCAAATAAAAGCACTTACCAATATCAGAGGGAGCGTTTTCAGATTCAGTTTTAATTATATTATTGATTTTTTCTAGCACTTTCTCCTCGTTTATATCATTACATACTTGTTCGTCGTTTAAATACATAAAAGCGACATCAATAACAGCTTTTGTATGGTTTAGCGCAAAGGCTGTTTTTAAATACACAAAAGCAGTTTCAATTGAATCGTTTTTCGTAAAAATATAAAGCAAATAAAATGGATCTGGTGTTGTATCATCCAATTTGCAACTTTTCTTTAAAAACAAAATACCGTCTTTTTGCTTGGCTTTTGTTGTTTTATCAGTTTTGTCGGATATGTTTTCATCTGAACAATGCTTAAAATCCAATTGTATCATAATATCTGATAGTGTTTTACTTGGAAGATTATCAGGATTGCAGAATTGGGGATGCAGATACAAGCATTTTCCTAGTAATAGATATGCCTTTGCTAATTCAGACTTAGTAGATTTAATGTGATTATTGATAAGCCATTCCAAACCTCTTTCGTATGCCTCATCATATTTACTATCTTCATAAAGTTGAAATGCATCATGAAGTTTTATATATGAATTGCTTATGATCTCCGGAATCCAAATAAACTCAATTCCTAGTTTGTTCAAGATATATGTTTTTGTACGACTATCTTTTGAAGAGCCGTAATTAACAGGATATAGCCCAATCATAGAGGAAACGAAAATATTAGCTATTGTTTTTGATAAACTATCATGATTTCCGTTAACCATACACTTAAAAGCTTCATAGGCCTTTGGGGATTTGTTTTTAGGAACAAATACCATTTTACCCCAATAGGCAAGACAGTTTTTCAGCTCCGGAGAAAACTCAGCAGATTTTAATAAATGGATGAAGTGCAGTTGTAACTTTTCGATAAATTTTATCTCGGATCCAGTTCTTTCGTTTGAAAATAAATCAAACATCACATTGTGTATTTTCGTGTTTTTTGATCCTAATGTAAGATATTCTTGCCAGTCTTTGTCACTAACATAAGGTTTTGTTTCATTTTCTTTTTCGATGGTTATCCTAGAAATCTGGCTATACAGTTCAGCAGGTAAAAGGAATTTACCAAGTTTGCTTTTGCATAGCTGTTTGTGTGGCGCTGATGGAAAAAAGATATAGGGCGGAACATTATTGGCTCTATCTCCAATAAAGAGATGTTTATAGATATCATTAATACAAAAGCAGTAATGTTGTCCTTTTCCGCGGTCAAATATTATCGGCTTTGGTGGGTTACATTTTGGATGTTGGGTTTCTACTTCCTTTGTTTTATCTTCGAACATTTTGTTGAATTCTCTTTTTATGTTTTCTTCTGATTTCATAGATAGCACCTCCGAAATTATTGTATATTATTCATCTTCGAATGTCAATATAGTTGGAAAAAATAAAGAAGAGATTGTTTAAAAATAAATTAGAATTGGAAATAAGATAAGAATAAACTATGTCTCGTTGTATGCTTGAGAATATATAATAATATTGTCGATATAAAATGAATTATCAAGGAAATGGGAGTGTCGAAAAGATGAAAAACAAATGGACTGAAAGTGCAATAAGAGAAGAAATATCAAAACTTGATAAAAAAACTGGTTTGCACAGAGCACGGCTGCCTATCAGTTTTAATAACGCACGATGTGCCCTTGGAATGTATTCACCTGCTGACGGCGGTTCGTTCAAATTCTCAAATTATTATTATCAAGATCCTAATTGGCCTATTGAGGAAGCACTTGATACTATCAGGCACGAATATGCTCACCATATGGATCACGTTCTATATAATCACTGTGCACATGGTTCAACTTGGAAACACTGCTGTACTATTGTTGGTGCAATGCCGATTCGCTGCTATAACGAAAAACGAGCTGATTACTATCGACAGAAACACCTTAAAGAAGAAAGTCTGTCAAAACGCTATGATGAATACTACATCGGTGATATTATTCTTTATCCAAAGTACGGAAAGGGTGTCATTAAAGATGTTCAGGGAGAGTCAATTAGCAGAATAATTACGGTTGAATTCACCAGTGTCGGAGAAAAAGTCCTTGGGCTTTCGTGGGTTGATACTAACTGCAATAGATACCACGAAGAGAATTAAGTTGATTATGAGTGAATAATGACGAATGACATGTAATTGTGTTGGAAATATTACCAATGGATATACTGCTTTTTGGCAACTTGTTGGAACTAAAATAAATATGCACTATATGAGATTGGAATGGCGTTGTGGTTAAATATACTCAAAGGCAGTGAAAACTGTTGGTGAATATAAGGAGGAAGTTAAAATGAAAAAAATAAACAACTCGTCTGTAAATCAAAAAGACAGAATAGTGTGTCTCACTGTTACCGGCGCACATAAGTTCTATTATCAGCCCTTCAAAACTAAAGAACGCTTTTATCTGTTCTCAACAGAGGTTTTTTCAGGTTCTATCTTTGCATACTTTCGTGATAACGGCAGGTGCATGGGCGGACGCGGTTTCAGCCTTACCATCAAGGAGATTTATGAAGACCGCAAAATGTACCGCAATCCCAAGATCGGGAAAATTTTTGACAGGTTGCCCGGAATGATTGACTATATTCTCCGAGAGAACACTGAGCAGAAAGAACAGGGTCGATACGACAATAGAGTTACTAGTGCGAACGAGGACGTTTACGAAGACCACGAAATCGCAGCTTAAGGAAGGAGATACATACTATGAAAAACACACAGCAGAAAAACACACGCATTCTTAACCTCAGAAAAGGAAAGGTCAAGCGGATAGGCTTTTTTGAAAAGCTCTGGCTTAAAATCGCAGGTTATTTTGACGGTAGACGCAATCTTCCTCGCAAAAGTGATTGCGGTTGGATTTCACCGCACATGGATAAGGAAGTCCGTTCTTTTGACGAATTCGCTAGTCGGATGTGGGGGAGCTTGCAGGTTGAGGAAGAGGAAAACTACGCACGGCTCGGCGAACTTATGGACTCGATTGCGCATACCAAGTTACTTCTTGACGAGGCTAAATCCACCCTTGATGAAGCTGAGATAAAAGAAAAGTCGGCAGACAACTCGCGCAAAAAGGGCGAAAGCAAGCTGACAGACGCTCAGGTAACTGCAAGACGCACTAACGAAAAAGCAAAGAGACTAGCACCTCTCAAGAACAGTGTGAATTCTCTTCAAAGTAAACTCACTGCTGAAATTGATGAGTTTTCTCAGCTCCGTAATAAGATTATCGAGGATAATAATTCGACGAGAATGATCTGCAACCGTGTCAAAGACCACATTTACCAGAGACTCGATATCTACTGGAATGCTGCATTACGCAAACACTCGGATAATGAAAAGATGCCCGTTGTTCCGTCTGTCGAAGTCGAATCGCGTTCCGAAAATGTTTATTTGGAGCCTCATGAGCTTCTTATGCATAAGGCGGAAATGTTCAGTATGCAACTGTCAAATAATGAAGAAAACAAAGAGGAGGCAGCGTAATGTTTAACAAAAAGAAACAGAAGTCATTGTATAATTCGGTAGATGACAGCAGATCTACGGTTTACGATTTCACGTTGAGGTCGACGCCGATTGGATTTGAGTCTTATCGCACTACTGAATATACTCTCTATCACAAACTGGATGAGTCTGAAATGCTTCCAAAAATCGATGGGCATCTTGAGAAACTCTTCGCTGGCAGTGTTGACGATGCGAACGGGGATATGCTTGATGAGCTGATTTTTGGTGCTGCCAGAGAGGCTCTGCCGTATCTCTCAAAACAGCATATCGACCACAATGATACCATCAGACGTTTCATAGTGCGCCGCACTGCCGACTGTGACGATATTCGTCGTATAAGAAACGAGCGTGTCGTGGAACGTGATACGATGCAAGCAGACTATGAAAGGATTTGCAAAGCACTTGAAAAAGTGGAGGAGGTTTAATTATGACTAAGAGTAAAAACATTTTCAGTCGCGATTCCAAAGGAGAGTTCATCTACAACGGACTCAATGCCCATACATCTAAAAAATATAAGGCGGATACTCCGCTGGACAAGTCTTTCGTCCCGTATCTTATCATGCTCTTTTGTGCTGTGGTAGATGCTACCGTCTTTATCAATCTGTTCAAGTTAATCTCATACGATAGTCCTTTTATGCTCTGCATAGAAGTGGCAGGCTTCTTGTTTGCATTCGATGCTGTGCCCCTCTACTGTGGCATTCAACTGCGGCGCGTAAAGCAGGGAATCAGTAAAGATAAGTTTATCCTTTGGATTGCAATAGGCGTATGCGTTCTGGCCGTTATTCTTAATATCTTTCTTAGAGTCAGCACTATTGATCTAATGTCTCCTGACGCTTCATCTGCGTCAACCAGTTATTTTGGAGTTGTTGCGGAACAGACAGTTTCAACAGAGACTGATCCTACAGCAATTGCGCTTACGGTATTTGGCATTTGCTTGCCGGTGCTAACCAGCTGTGGTAGTTTCTTTATTTCATATCTAACGTATAATCCTCTCAAAGTTAAGAAGCGCGCAGCTGAAGAAATGCTTGCAGAAAAGACTGATGAAATTCGCCGTATCGATGCGTATATTGGGGAGTATGAAGCAGATATTGATTTTGCAGAACATCTCAAAGAGGATGATGAGGGCAAATATCTCGAAATGCAGAAGTATCAGAAAGCTCTTGTGCTCAGCTACGCGGACTATGTCCGTCAGAGATTAAAGGAGCACATTGGCGACCCTACATCAACAAATGTTCTTTCCGAGGAGACATGTATTGCTATTCTCGATCGATTAGAGAAGGAACTTGCGGCTCTTGGTTCGCTTGAACAAAGTGAATCAGGCTGGCATTCTGAAGTTAAAGGTCGTACATATATTTCAAATAATTCAGCTGCTTAAGGAGGCAATATTATGAAAAAGACATTATCTTTTATCATCACTTTTGTTTGCGTTATCACAATAATAACTTCCCTCACCGGCTGTAACGGTCATGGTGATGGCAATGGCAACGATAAGAAACAAGCCGGGAAAGCTGCTGTTTGCTATGTTATCGCCAACACAGCCAATAGCAAAGGACTCAATTTTAACAGCCCTCTTGTTAAGGACAATGTTTACAGTACTGTACGAAACTATGGCTTTATTGCTGTTGTCAATGCTGACGGTAGTCCGGAAATTGTTCATGCTGCAAGTTACGATTTGGAAGAACGATACAAATCTGCTTCAACTGAAAAGCTTGACATGGATGCACGCTCTAAGGCTACTAACATTGTATTAAGTATGCAGAGCATCATAGCGGATGATCCGGAAATCGATTATCTTGAGTCTTTGAGGCTTGCCGCAAGAACTATTTCTTCTCTGGAAGGATATGATTCTAAGACTATTGTTCTTATGGGTACAGGTCTCTCAACTGCCGGAGTATTGAATTTCAGCAATAATCTTATTTCTGCTGAACCTGAGACGGTTGTCAATCTGCTTGACGAAAAATCTGAAATTCCTGATTTCAAAGGTATTACGGTGTATTCCCAACAGCTAGGAGATGTTGCGGCGCCTCAACAGGAACTCACAAGTGCTCAGAAAATCAAACTGGAGAAAATCTACGGTGGTATTGTTGAAAAAGGCGGCGGAAGCTTTATCTACAATGAGATTATCGCAAATCCTGTGGATGAGACTAAAACCTACCCCTCAGTCACACCTGTTAAACTTCCCGCTGACACTCCGATAGAGTTTGATGACGTTGAGTATGACGATGAGAATGTCCTTGATAAACCAATCATTTTTACAGAGGAAAAAATAGGATTTGTTGCTGATAAAGATGTCTTTCTTAATACAGAGGAGGCAAATAAAACACTTCAACCTATTGCCGAATATCTGGTTTCTAACTCGAAAGTTTCAATCGTCCTAGCTGGTACAACTGCGGGTGATACGGATTCGGATTTTAGCTTGACTCTTTCAAAGCAGAGAGCCGAGGCAGTGAAGAACGCACTTGTTGCGCTTGGGGTAGAGGAGGAAAGAATAATCACGCTGGGGCTTGGATCAGAGCATGATCCTTGGCATGTGAAAAATGCGGGATATGAGGGAGCCGCAGCTGCAAGTAATCGTAAGGTGGTGTGCCTCGACGCTTCCTCTGAAAGAGCAGCTTCTCTTCTAGAGCTGAATAAACATTAAAAAATGCAAACGCCGTTGGAAAAAATTGGATGGAGCACTTGTTGCTGATTGGATAATTCCAGATTTACAATATCAACATAAAACGTTAGGAAAATAATTTATGATTCATATTAAAGAAAGGGTGATTGTTTATGTACAGAACCATACTAATAATACTTTATATAGCCGTACTTATCCCCGCAGTGATTCATCTGATTAGATACAGGGAGATTCCATTATCAAGGAGATTGAGTGCAGGCTTGGGAATAGCAGGTGTTCTTCTCTGTCCAGTATTCGCGGGTTTTTTGTGTGAAATTCTCACGTCATTATTCAGCGTTGGAATCTTCTTGTTAATAATTTTAGGTGGTTTTGGACTCATGTTAAAGTCACTTTTCAGATAGGAGTAACAATATGGATGAAACATTATACATTCTCGCATACGGCGGTATTGCTGTTCTGGTCATACTTTTGCTTGTTTTTGAAATAAAAGAAGGTAGAATTGGCAGAAACCATGCACCTAATAACGGAGGTTATGAATACTATACCGAAAGCGGTGAGATTCTTAGGATACGCCACACCTTTGGTTCTTTGTTTAAGGTGTATGTTTTCGGTTATTGTCCGGTAACTACAAAGAAAGATAGGTTAGGCACGTATTTTTCCGTCAGGGCACGCTCTGCTTCCGAAGCTGAATCTATTATCGATGGTATCTATAGAAGGGTAGGATAAAAGTTATGGGATATCATTACAGACGAATAACTCTTAACAGAATAACCAAATTCTCAACCTAAAAAATTGACGGAGGTACATTTGATGAATAATTTTGGTTTCGTTTTTGCTACAAAAATGCTTGTAGAAGGCAGAAAAAAAGTCAGATTCATGTATCGTGAACAGTCTGATGATCCCAATGACAGCGGGTGGAGGCTTTTCTGCGGCGACGAAGATCAGAAATATGTAGATAATCCCGACAACATTGGAATCTATGATATCAACACGATTCTTGAAATTGACAACAGCATTCTGCCGCTTATTAACAGTCATAATGGTACTGCTTTTGAACGTGAAGATGAGAATGAGCCGTTTGTGGCATCGGAGGACTTCGCTTTTGATGAGGGGGTTGACTGATTGTGCTGCACCGCCCATATATAAGGCAAGAAGTGCGGCAGGAAGTAGAAAACAGGGCGTTAAAAAACGATAAGGGACAGTATCTTGACGCCAATACTCTTATGCCTATCAAAGGTAAATACGATTTAGGACACAAACCCGGGCATGAGTTTTGGCGAGAAGCGAAAAAGGCAGAAAAAGAAGGGTTAACTCAGGAACAGTTCAATAATAGGATGAACAATCCTGACCTTTATCACATAGAAAGTCCACATGAAAATAGATCTCATTCGCACGAAATGCCGAAAACTCAAACAAAGAACACAATTCAAAGCGCTAATGGTTTCGATAAAGGAGGAAAATCTGAAATGGGCAAAAATGAATTTCTTGATAGTATAAAGGTTGACAAAGCAATCATCGAAAAGACAAATCAAGTATCAAAAAATGCTGCCCAAAACTTACGTTCGCAATCAGTTAAGAAAAGCGGGCTTGATGATGGCGGACGTGAACGTGGTGATACCGGTCCGCTGTCGCAGGGACGTGACTCTGGAAACAAGAGCGGAACATCTGCGTCCCACTGTTCTTCAAACGGCGGTCACACATCTGGCGGTCAAAGCTCTTCGTCAGGACACAGTTCAGGCAATTCGGGAACGGGAGGTCACGGATCAGGTGGTCACGGTGGAAGTGGAGAGCATGGTTCTTTCGGTGGCTCCGGCGGACATGGAGGACACTGATATGATTAAACACACATTAGAAGGACTTTCGATATTACAGTCACCGCCTCAGATTCAGGGCAGACTCAAAGCACCTGTCGTCAGGTTAAATGACGGACTGACTTTGGACGACAGCATATTTGAGTGTCCTACCCTGATTTTAGGATCTGTAGGTTCCGGAAAAACATATTTGATGGAAAAAATAATGACGCCCATTTTGAGAACAGCGGAAGAGATGAACGAGAATGTGTTCATCTTCTGCGCGAAGAAGGAGCTTCTCAAGTTTAAAAGACCGCAGGATATCGTTATTTCGGTTGATACAACCGCACCGAATTCCTGCTGGAATATCATAAAGGAAGTATCCGTCAGCAAAAACCCACAACTTACCGCTAGGGATATTGCAAAAAGCCTTACAAAAGATCAGCGGTCAGATCTTCAGCCCTTCTTTGAAAACAGCTGCAATGACCTTCTCTTTAATGCAATTATGGCTGTCTATGAAGACGGATTAAAGAACGGTGTCACATACACCAATTGGCATTTATTTGATTTCCTCGATAAGGTTTCACTGAACCGAGACGCAGAAGTTTCTTGGTATGACATTGCTAAAACCAGACCGGAAAGATTTGCGCACATTCTTGATTATTTTGGCGACGGTATTGATCAGGGTTACGGCATTATATCGGAAATCCGCACCCTTATGCACGAGTGCTTCTGGGGCAGCTTTTGCTCCGATAAAGGACAGTTCTCAGCTATAGAAGCTCTTAAATCGGGTGGGAAGCGTATCTTCCTTTATTATGACCATGCCAATGCTTCTGAGGCTTCTATAAAGATATTCAAGACAATCCTTAATCTTCTTCTGAAACACTCTGTTGATGAGGAAAACGGCAGAAGATCTTGGTTCTTTCTAGATGAATTCAGTTTGCTACCTGAAACCGGAATAATCGACTCTATGTCTCTCGGAAGAGGAGCGGGATTCAGACTGTTTGCTTGCATACAGTCGGCTCAGTTGATGACTAGACGATATAAAGAGGACGATGCAAAAGCGCTTTTGAGTCTCTTCCCAAACATTATTTGTCTAAAGGTGCAGGATGCGATGAGTCGGTCGATTCTTTCAGACAGGTACGGTGTGTGCCTTACATCCTACAGCTTTAATGCGCCCATGCAAAAGGTAATCCAGCACACAGAACACAGGAAGGTAGTTGCCGATTACGATTTTACAATGATACAGAAAAAAGGCGATGCCTTTATGAGCATCCCCAACCTGAGCGATTCACCGTTCTTTTATCACGGCTACAGAAAGGAACTTGAAAATATATGAGAAATATATTCAGACCGTCCGAAATACCGGCGCTAAGTGCACCGGTTACATCATCAAATCTTCGAAATACCAGAAATCATCCTGCAGTTAACCTTGGTAGCTGCACACCATTTCAGCTCTTTGAGAACACTGGGGTGTCTCCAAACGGAACGGTATGCATCATCGGAAATCCTGCCAGAGGAATCGGGACCGCCAAAGCGCTCATTCGCCGAAGTCGAAAGCCGTTTCTCTTTCTGGGAACAGCTGCGGATAGCAACTCGGTGTTTACGTCGCTCAATCCGGAATGGACCAGAAAAATGGTGCAAGAAAACCTACCGCGCGGTAATGGTGCTGTATACTTTACCAAACCATATGCCGCCTATATGGAAATCTGCGAATACATCGAGAATTGGGCGCCGGATCACTTTATAATCATGCACCTCGGAAACGGTCTACAGGTCGGTGCGGAATTAATGAACATCCTCAACGCAACTGGACAATCACTTCTTTGTTGTGAGTCGGTTCCTCAAAGCCTTCGTAATAGTGATATGCGGACCATAACTCCATTGGAGTTTATGAAACAGATGCACTATCTGTTAGTGTTCTCTTCCGGTGCGGAAACAGGGGAACTTATCCAATTGCTGCCAAAATATCAGTACGAAAGGGTAACGAATACAACTGGGATCAATACATTTAAGAGCAGATCATTTTTCCATCCTTTGCACAGTCACCGTGGGCACGGATTATCCGCCAACCAGTCAAGAACTTTCGAATTCAAGAAGGATGTCTTTGAGATGGACGATTTATATAGGCTGTTTGGCTCGGGATATATGCTTGTATATAACGCCGGGCAGAACACGGTCTATGTTGCACAACTGATTTAAGATAGGTGAAAGCGACGATTTGTTGGATGTATTGTAATGAAAAAGATTTCTAATTGGATGCTTTATTGGAATACGTGGAAGTTTAATTTATTGATGATTGGACGAAAGAAAGACTATAATAAAGATAACAAAAACAAGCGGACAACAATCCGCTGTCCATAAGGAGGACATGACAATGAAAGAAAAAACCTATTCCAAAACAATTGCAAACGTAATCAAGTCCTATCTCAAGGAAGATGACTGGCACTTTTCCTTTGATGAGGAAACCGGAATGTTTCGGTTTGGGCTTTCTCTCTCGAGCAAGATCAAGAAGATCAATTACATCGTTGACGTGAAGGAAGACGAGTACATCGTGTACGCCATTGCTCCCATCGGTGCAGACGAGGAAGATAGGGGAATGATGACAACTATGGCTGAGTTTGTCTGTCGAGCCAACTATGGTTTGAAGAATGGCAACTTCGAGCTTGATATGAGAGATGGTGAAGTGCGTTTTAAGTGTTTTGTTGATTGTGAAGGTATTATTCCCACAAATGACATGGTGCAGAACAGTATCCATTGTCCTGCGATAATGTTTAAACGCTACGGTTCTGGAATCGTTGATATCATTTTTGGAAGTGCAACTGCTAAGGAGGCGGTTGAAAAGTGCGAGAAAGCAACAGAGAATGAGCTTCGTTCTCTTCTCAGTGATTTGATGGAAGAGGAGCAAGGAGAGAGTGAATTCGGTGAGATGCTCGCAAGACTTGCTGAACGCCTGGGTTCATCTGATGAAGACGAATCCTCTGACACAGGGCACATTCCGGTTATGATAAAGACTGACTTGTTCGGCACGGAAGGAGATAATGAATAATGAATACAATCATAAAAAGCAGCAACGGAATTACTCTTGTACCCGTCGCAAGCCGTCTTTTGACAGATCGCAAGGTATTCATTGAAGGAGAAATCAATGCCACATCAGCCTGTGACTTTGTGAAATGCCTCATGCTACTCATAAAAGAGGATGCAGGGAAGCCAATTGATGTATACATAAATTCTCCCGGTGGCGAGGTTGTTTCCGGAATGCTGATTCTGGACGCTTTAAAAGGACTAAAAACAGAGGTTAATCTTCACTGTGTTGGTATGGCTGCTTCAATGGCTGCTATCCTTTTATCGGCTGGAGAGAAAGGCCATAGATTTGTCAGCCCTCATGCGAAAATTATGATTCACGAGCCACTCATTGCTGGAGGTGTCGGAGGAAGCGCTTCCTCTATAAAAAGAACAGCTGAAAGCATTCTTGAGACAAAGGCGATGACTGTAGAGCTACTTGCCAAGAGTACCGGGCGAACAAAGGAAGAAATAGAAGTTGCTATCTCATATGATAACTATATGAATGCGGAAGAGTGTATTGAATTTGGCATTGCCGATCGTGTTGAAACATCTATAGTGTAAGGGGGCGAATCATGGATAAAGTAATTCTTGCTAAAAATATTATTCTTGATGGTGATCTTGGATTTACAAGACCTAATGACAATCAAATGGTGTTTGGTGGCACTGGATCTGGAAAATCCATGTCAATAGTATTGCCGACCTTGTGCCATATGAATAATAGCAGTTTGATTGGAACATTTGCCAAGAAAAGTATCGTATACCATGCTGCGTCTTATTTTAAAAAGCTTGGGTATAAGACTCATGTATGGAATCTTGCAAATCCAAAGAAAGGTGATAAGATTCCTGACCCACTTTCTTACGTTAGTTCTGACGATGACGTTCAAGAGCTAGCGAGACAGATTTCAAATGGTAATCCTGAATATTCGCGCGCCACTAAGTTCGATCCGTACTGGAGGGAGGCGTCGGAATCGCTTATTACCGGTCTTATATATTATGTCCTTATGACTGCTGATTCGCCGAGTATGAAAAAAGTCATCGATCTTTTCTACCAGGTTAAAATTAAGGAGGACGGAAAGGGCATCAGTACATCTGTTGATTATATTATTGAGTGGCTTCAGAACAAGGCACCGAACTCAATCGCAGCAAGAAAACTAACTTCTTTTTCTCAATTGCCCTATGCTACCGCAGGTTGCGTTCGTGACGATCTCGAAAAAGCTATTCAAAATATTTTCCCTGTATCTATCCAAAATGCTATGAGTGAAGACGCTCTTGTGAATTTTGAAGAGTTATCTACAGAGCGTACTGCAGTCTTTATTTTGACAAGTCCTGTTAGAACAGCACAATATGCTTTTGCAAACTTGTTGTTCAGTATAGCCATCCGCAACTTGATGGAATTTGCCGAAACGCAAAAAGACAACCATCTCCCTCGTGATGTGAAACTTATATTCGATGATTTCAGCGCGGGTTTTCCCGTACTCAACTACGAGAAATCGATTTCAACTTTTCGCGCGGCAGGTATCAGCAGCCTCATGCTATGCCAAAGTTTGTCGCAGCTTAATGCTACTTACGGTCAAGAAAATGCTACAGTCATATTGGATAATTGCGCCTCGTTGGTATATCTGCCAGGAGGGATGAATCAGCAGACTGCTTCTTACATAGCGAAAATGCTTGATTTGCCTTTGAACGATGTAATGTTTATGCCAATGGGTAATGTTGTCGTGTTTCAAACGGGTGAACAGCCAGCTATTGCTCCCAGGTATGAGACATTAAAAGATCCGCTGTATAAGAAACTTATGGCGTGCGACGAAGAAAAAGGTGAATTGCGAAGTGCATAATAGAAGTTTTCAACACGAACTCGGAAACATCAAAGGGCAGGCTATACCCATCAAAAACAACCCTCATAAGGCTTTTGTCGAAAAGCTAAAAAAATTGGTTACATCTGATGAATCTTCTTCTAATACCGGAAACGCTGATTCAAGCGATGACGATGTATGCAGCGAAGAGTTAATGAAAGAATTGGAGGCTGAATTCGATGAGCTGTTTGCTGATTATGATGATGACGAATGAATTAATGATATCTAAAGTGTCCAAGAAACGATAATTCAATATAACCGATATGTTGGGCGTTTAGGAATGATAATATATATTGTATGGTTAGTTGTTGGAATAATTGGAAGTAAATAATCTTGTGCATTGGACAGTCTTTCGGTTACACTTTTATTGTAAGGAACAGACGATATATAATGCGAAAATTTCTGATGACTTGAAACATATAGGATCGCATTAAATTACAACTCTGACCGAATGAAAGGATGTGAGAACGATGAATATTGCGGACAGTAGATCAAACATTACAATCAACTGATAAAAATCTGAAAGGAACTTTACGATGATTACTTCCATCAATCGCAATAACATTATCAATAATAGTATCGAAAAGGAGTGCACAGTTATGAAAAACAATTTTATTATCACAATTATCACAAATGCACAGTTTGATGGCTGGTTTGGTGGTCGTCAGGGAGACCTGAATGAGCAGGGCGATGGTTGGCACGGAGGTCGTCAGGGAGATCTTAACGAACAGGGCAATGGCTGGCACGGAGGCCGTCAGAAAATCTCAATGGCTTGTGTGGAGATTGTCCACCCAGATAATATTTTATACTAACAGTTAAGGAGGAGTACAGCATGATTTTTTTAATACTTATACCGCTAACAGCAATTGCTATAGCCTTTGCTGTTCGTTATCGTTCATTACGTGATCCTGTTCAGCTTTCTTTTGATTATTCAGCAACAACCAGTTTCCCTTCAAAGGATCACTATTATTCTTTTGATATCCGAAAAGAATCTGATAATGCGTACAAGTGTTATATCTGCCGTACTCCTTCTTTTCGAGGAAGAGACACATCTAATTATATGCCCCACTTTTGGTATAACAAAGTAACAGATGAACGCTGGATCTGTTGGACAGGAATCATAAAATACCCGGAACAATCTAAAACACTATGCAGAAAATGGGCTGATGCTACCCAAGTGTTTATTGATACAGGCAAACCGTTAGGTTGGCGGGCTTATGTGATGTCCGATATCAACTATAAACGTGTTTCCGCACAAAGGTCTGATGACTACAGAGATACCCACCTGTATCTTGATAACGGCACACACAGATATATTGATAAGACGAAAGACTGGCCTTATGTCTGCCGTGTGGATCCCATCTACGATCTTGATGTTATGCGCCGCATTGCCGGTGCGTGGTGCGAAATCACGGCTTACTATATCAGGCACGGCGGCTCATTTAGGGACATCCAGGTCAAGCTTCAGAAGGAGGGAGTATTATGATGCTGTATGAGAACAACTATTACCGCACCTCCGATTATCTGCTCGACATAGAGTTTCTGTTTGTCGACCTCGGAACACCCACTGGATGGAGGATTTACATCCTGTCGGATATTGACTATAAGCAGTTTTCGGCATCGAGGTCTGATTCCATCACAACGATTCACCGGCTTACGGAATCCAACAGCGACACGCTAAGGAAAATCAATGCATTTCAAAGGAACAAAGGACGAACGGTAGTCGATTCTACACCTATTCACTATATATGCTGGAAATACAAAATAGACAGCCTTGAGCGTGCGCGAGAGATCGCAAAAACGTGGTCAGAGATTACCGCTTACTACATCAGAAACGGTGGCAGTTTTGAGTCCATTCAGCCTAAACTAAAAAAGGAATCATAAGAATATGAAGATAAAGGAGTGTCTTGCTAAGATGAAAAACAAAGAGAAAAAGAGCACATTTAAAGATCAGAATACAAAGTGGATCTTTACTGCAGAGGTATATGACGAAATCTGTAAAACTATAGGACATCGCAGACCCGAATACGGCGGTCTTCTGGGGTCAAGCGACGGAGTGCATATTGATCACTACTATTTCGATGCGACTTCAGAGCGTTCTGCCGATGTATACATGATGGATATTCCGGCGTGCAACAAGGTAATCCATGAGTGGAATGATAACGACATTGAACTGGTCGGGGTTATCCATTCCCATCCGAACGGTGTAACGCGTCCTTCCCACGGTGATCTTTTGACGGCAAAGAACATCATCGAATCTATCAACGTGCACGGAAAATTCTTTACTCCTATCGTGCAAGTATCTCCCAAACTGAACGGCGAAATCACAATCTACCCTTATTCATTTGAACAGTCTGTCGAGATGAAGACGCCCCTCATAGAGATTGAGACAGAGTCTGCAGAGGAGCGCCGCATTGCGGCTCTCGACAAACAAGCGCCGAACCGTTTTAAGCGAATCGAACGCGTTTTTCCGAACAATCTCATGGCAAAGAAGAAAGTTATCTGCATTGTGTGTGGCGGTTCACGCCCCTTTCTGGAGACGTTGGCAAGATGCGGAGTAGGCACATTCATCCTCTTTGATGGAGATATCGTTGAAGATACCAATATCGCTACGCAGGGCACCTTTATCTCTGAGCTTGGGAAACCGAAGGTCGATGTTATCAAAGCCCGCATTCTTGATATCAATCCGCTTGCGCATGTTGTTTGTATCCCGAATCATCTTGACAATGCCATTACGGACGTAGATTTCTTCAAAATGGCTATGTTGAAAAACGGAGACCCCCATGACACGCTCATTTGCGGATGCACCGACAATTTCTTTGCACAGGACAGATGTGCGCAGCTTAGCGTCAAATACGGGATTCCTTATCTTGCGGCACAGATTTTTGAAAAGGGTAAAGGCCACGAAGTCCTTTTCTACTATCGCGGGTTGACTGAATCCTGCCCGAGATGCATACTGGAGTCCAGATACAAAAAGATGTTGACTTCGAAAAAGCATGGCACAGGTTCCTCGGAAGGAGCGGCTGTATGCGTAACGGATTATTTGAATTCTATTAAATCCTATATAGCACTTAAAATTCTTTGTTACGATGAACCTCTAACTCCGTATTTTCATGAGATAGATAAGTATGCTGACCGCAACTATTTCATGACAAAATGCTCGTCTGAATTCAACGCTCTCGCGTTTGAGCCGATAAAACTAGTTGAAGCCAGAGAAATAGATTTAACATTCCCATTCGTGACAATAGCGATTGGTCAAACCCCCGAAGAAGGCTGTCCTCTTTGCGGTGGAGCTGGTCACGAGAACGTTACCGGCAGAATTATTCAGGATACCAGAAATATTATCAACCCTTACGACAAACCGGAAGAATAAGGAGAAGAAACAGATATGCTTAATTGGAAAAAACAATGTTCTAATATCCAGGGTTTTAACGGACTCTACGAGGAGATGACTGTATATCATTGATGATGTACAGCTCCCGGATACTTGTGGAAATGCGATTTGCACAATCGAATTTCGGTATTATGATGAACATCATGTATCAATCAGGTGTGTGGAGGCTCCTGTGAATTACACAGGATCTTGTCCGCAGATCGGACGCTGGCTTTCCTCCGGAACTGCGGATTTTGATTCTTTTGATGAAATGAAGAATTTTCTTTTGAAATTCCGTACTGACTGTGTTTCGGAAGAAGAGCTCATATCAAACGAGGGTCCCCGTTCAACGGGCAATCAAACCGAATCTGAAGCGAATTCTCCGAGAATGAAGTATGACAGAGACTCTCTCACGATTCCCGAGCCTTATAAAGGTTTTGTTAAGCTTGATAAGGACAAGCTCCTTTTGGATCTGACAAGTGAGATTTTCGGTCAAAAGGATGTTTTTGAGATGATTGCTCATCTTGTGTATATCTTCCTTGGCTCCAAGGGTAAAGACAGGCCCCTTTTCAATTTTCCTCTACGGGCCTAGCGGAACAGGAAAAACTGAGACAGCTATTCAGCTGGTAGACATGATAAATCGTCAGCTTCCCAGGGAAGCGCAGCGTTATATCTATCGTGATATCGACTGCACCCATTATACTCATGAAGGCGATATCTCAAGGCTTACGGGAGCAGTGCCCGGTTTTGTCGGCCACGATGAAGACGGACCATTTGCGGTAACGGAAGACAATCCGTATGTCATTTATGGAATCAACGAAATTGAAAAGGCTCATGCAGAGATTGCTACCGCGTTAATGGAAGCTATGGATACCGGAAGAATGGCAACAAACGGAAAGACTCTTGGCAATGGGAAAGCCTATTATGATCTTTCCAATTGCATTTTGATCTTTACTAGTAACATTTCCATTGATGACAAGAAGAAGCTTGGATTTATGTCGTTTGATGTTGCAGCCGAACCGCAGAAGGAAGAACCTGAGAATTATCCAGCTTTCCAATGAAGCAAAGGAGAAACTCGCCGAAGCCGGCGCGTTCCGTAAAGAGGTGCTCGGGCGAATGGATGCAGTTCTGAAATTCAATAAGCTCTCCGGTGAAGCCATTATTCAGATTTGCGTCAAGTGTATTGAAAAGCTTGCTACAAAGAAGAGTAAGCTCTATATTACCGAGATTGATACGCCGATTCTTCAGGAGTTTATCAATGTTGTAGCGAATAACTCGTCTGGTTCTTTTGGCGCAAGAAATCCCAAACAATATGCCAACTCCTACTTTGGCGATGCATTTGTGAGATTCTCCTGGGATCATCCCGATTATATGCATATTAAAGTGTTCGGGACATTAAACGATATTCATATTGAGGAAGTAAAAAAGTAATATGTGACGGCAAAGGAGGATTTGCATGATACCACTCAAAGACTGGGTGAAAAACGCATCCTCCTTTATTTCGTATATATTTATGTGTCATTTCCCTACGTTCTTTGATTTTTGCTTGAAAAATGTAATGCAAAACAATGGTTGGAAAATAAATGTCAAGACATAAATAAAATAGTTGTTAAGTTGGAGGTATTAGGAACCTTTTTCAATTGCTGGTTGGATAAGGCAAAAGGTATAATGAGTCCGATAAAGAAAGTGGATCTAAATTCGCTGTTAAAATTTTAATCTGAAAGGACTGTCGACCATGGCAACCAGAAGTGTTTTTGTTAGTAAAGATTATTATCCGTTTTTTGAGGAGATTAAGGTTGAGTTTGACTGGTTTCCCGGATTTGCTTTGTCTCAGAAAAGAAAAAGCAAAATTAGTCTTCACCAAAACTTTCTTTATTCGTATCCTAATGAGAGTGTTTTAGAAATCTCTTTGGCTTCTCTTTATTCTATTGGTTCGGAACTAAGTGCAATGCATTTGAGTAAACGAACTGTTTTGGGATTAACAACAGTAGAAAGTGCATTTCGGTCGTCTCGCATATATGGCTCAGGGGATAATGTGATAGGTCCTTTCCATGAATACCTGTTTTTACCTGGCAAAAAGTGCAAAAAGAAAGTGAAAGAGTTTGCAGGAGGAATGATTTCATGCGAATATATGTTTGATGGCAATGGAGTTTTATGTTCCTGCTCATCATATCAGTCTTTTTTACGACTATTTATATTTGAATGCTCTTTGTGAGGATGAGAACCGTGATATAGCGAACAAGTTGATTTCGTTAGGATGTACGGCTTTTACCAATCTGGCAACGCTTTCTCTTAATTGTCAAGCAAGGTCAGCTGCGATCTTTATTTCACTTGTTCACAACGGATTGATTGACTCAGTAAAACAATACGATTCTTATCTTCAATTGTTCAGGACAAAGAAAGATGGTACTCCGGTAAATGAATCTGCGTTTGAAAACACACAGTTGTTGGACATAAAAGGAAAAGTAACATTGTTATCTCCAGTTGTTCCATGTAAGTTTTCAAAAATAGATACGGAGAATTATTACAAAGAGAATTGTGTTGAACTGTGTAACAAGCATATTCCTTAGAATTTTTTAGATTAAGGAGGGATTCTATGTTGGTAAAAAGAATAAATAGGGACGTGTTGCTTGAGATAATAAAGGATTATGCCGGTTGCTGCCGGTAAAGAAAATCGATGATTCATCCAGATTAAGTATAGTTAATACTGTGACCTTGATAAAAGGAAGAGCAAAAAGAGAGGTACTATATATAGAGTGTGATGATAGTGAAATAGAAACATTGCTTTATGAATATATAAAAATGTTGGATAAAAAACATCATTTAGCTATTGTAACGCTTGTCTATAGATTGTCCTCCGTAGAATCTATTCCTAAAATGAATGAGGTATGTAAAGTTGCAGCGTATTATAAGATATATCCGACTTCCTCTATAGATAGTAAAATAAAAATATTAGTTGCTTTCATTACGGATTCAAGCGGACTTCTTGATGTGGATTTTGCAATAAATAACGTTTTGAAATCATGAAGCAAAAAATATTAGAATTGCTAACCTTGGTTTGTTTGTGTAAAGATACTTTTGGAGGGGATGGATATGCGTGATGTGAATGCTATATCAAAGATATGGTATATTCTTGAGAATGTGGCTTGGTCATTTTTGGCTTTAAGAGTATACAGAATCAATTGTTTTACTAATATTGTGGACTGCGATTATGAAACTTCAATGAAGATACTTTATATAATGACGTTTGGCTTGGTATTAGTTGGAATTACAATAACTATTAAGCACCGCAGGAATTCGATTTCTACAGCTGTAAACGTCCTCTTGCCGCTTGCTTTATACACATTTGCTACATACTTTCAAGAGTTCGGAACTTTTATTATAATTGCAAGCTTGTTCGGTGTCGTTGGAAGTATGGCGTATATCTTTTTGACTCAAAAATACTCAAAAAGTAAAGCATGCGCGAAGAACAAGAAATTTAATAAGAAAAGGTTTTGTGCATTGGGCGCAAGAACGATAATTACTAGTTGTTGTTCTATTGTTGTAATATATATTGCCGGAACTGCGATAACCGGAATACAATTATACAGAGCAAGTACAGAAGCAAGCGATACTTCAACAAGTTTTATCGAATACTTAGATGAAAACTCAGATGCTTTCGATTTGTTGGAAGAGCCCAAATGGCAAACACTTACCAATAACCAAAAGCTAGACGTTTTACAAATTGTATGTAACGGTGAACGGATTCGTTTGGGAATACAATCATCAATAAGAATAAAATCAAGATATTTTGAAAACAATCTTCTTGGTTCTTACGTGAAAGCTGACCAAACTATTATAATAAACACTAAGCTCCTTAAGGAAGGGACTGCAGAAGAAGTGATGGCATGCACGACACACGAATGCTTTCATTCATTACAATATGACCTTGTAGCGCTATATGATAGCGTTCCTGATGAGAAGAAAAAACTTATGATATTCAATACTGTAGAAAAATATAAAACAGAGTTTTCAAACTATAAAGATGGTTATTGTGCAGACTTTGACGATTATTATGATCAAAGCGTGGAAGAGGACGCTCGAAACTATTCAAATTTATGCACCAAATGTATACTTAGAAAGAGCTAGAAAGCACAAGAATTAAAATCAGAAAGGAAATAGAAATGCGAACAGAAAAAATCATAAATAATTATGTAAATGAATTCAACGAAAAACTTGATGTTAACCTAAAGCCAATTATTAAAGAAGATTGCTATTATCGCTTTCCTGTGAGTTGCAATTGTCTTGAGAATACAATTATTGTATGGCAAGAACTCTTTGAAGCTCTCACAGAGAAACAAAAGCAAAAGCATGTGTTTTACGCCCTTTCGATGTTTTATACTGCTGAGTTTTACGGCAAAGAGACAGTGATTGATGGACATAAAGCACGTGAGTTACCATTCAATCCAAATATAATAGTAGAAGAATTATTTGAACGAGTAGGTCTGAGATTTTCTCCTTTTGAAGAACTGCAAAAGGAGATATACGAAACTAAACAGAGATTATACCCATACCCGGATCCAAGAGGTTCATTTTTCGAAATGGTGATGTTATCCGCCGAAAAGGAATTTCAAGAGTTGTCGTAAAAAAGATTTTCAGTGAAAAGGGAGTGGTCATGATTCAAGCAGAATCGGATAATAGCTTTGACAATACAAGAAAAACAATTTGTTATCCGGAAGTGGAAATGCTGAGTATGTATAGAATTGATGAACCTGTCGAATTCAAAAATAATTAGAGATTTATAGATCGTTTTATTGTTAATACCATAATCTTATGATATACTTAAAACATGATGTGAGGTGTTATAATGAAGGTGTATATTGCGGTTGGTGGAATCGGATGCTCGATACTGAGAATTTTTCAAGAAAAAGAACAAATTGCAAATGAACAATGCTATTATATAGATACTGATTGTGCTGGCTTGTCATACAAATTCGGAGATGGATTAAACATTTTTCAAATAGGAACAGTGGTAGAATGTGTCTCGCAAGGTTTCGGTGGATTTCGTAATATCGGAAAAGCTGTTACAAAGTTTAGTATTCTTTCGAATCGTATGGATGCTTTTTTTAAAGCGGTTAAGAAAATGTCAGATGTTGAATTAGTATTTATTACTACATCTTTCGGGGGAACAGGTAGCGGAGCCGTATTTGAGATTGCAGAATATTTGCAGGCGCTATTATGGATGCCTCGTAACAATAAATGCATAGATTGTTTGATTATTGCTTTTACAAATAATTGCTTTAGTTATATGAGTGGCTTTCCCCAAGAAGAAAAGGAACTCTTTGATATGAATACTATTCAGATGGTTATGGAGGCCTCTACTAAATCAAATCTGCGTGTGGATGCAAAGATACTCAATAATGTCAACGCTTCCATCTTCAATCCGTTTTATGAAATGATTTTAATTGACGAACCAATATATGAGTTTAGTGAATTGTATAGAGTTCTGTTGCTTGATAAAAATAAACTTGAATCTATTGATAACAAGAACCAATATATTATAAAACAAAAATCCACGTTTCCGGAGGTGTTTATTAGCTATTCCAGTAAGAATCAAACAATAGCAGATTTGGTTGTTGATGCTTTAGATAATAAAGGCGTTAATAGTTGGATAGCTTCAAAAAGTATTGTCGAAGGATCTTATGCAAAACAAATTATGCAGGGAATAAATGGAGCAAAAATTTTTGTGGTTCTTCTCAGTAACAGTTCCATTCACTCGCAACACGTTAAAAACGAAATAGATAGAGCATTTGCAAGGTTAAATGATGGATTAATTATGATTCCATTTATCATCGAGGAATGTGAACTGGACGAAGATTGTCAGTATTATCTTTGTAGACAAGAAATGTTTGACGGCTCTCAACCACCGATTGTTCAAAGAATAAACGATGTTGTATCAAGAATCACAAACTTATTAGATTAAAGGAGAAATGTAAAAAATGAAAACATATGCGCCAAAGCCAATAGATACAAGTGACATTGAATTGTCAAAAGAACTCTTAGAGTTAACAGAGAAACTAGCTGAAAATGTACACGATGTTTGGGCTATTGGAAGAATAAAGAATGAGGGCTGGACTTACGGTGAGAAGCGAGATGACTCCAAAAAGCAAAGCCCTTGCCTTGTTCCATATTCTGATTTGCCGGATTCAGAAAAGGAATATGATCGCAATACTGCCATTGCAACGATAAAAGCGATAATTGCATTAGGTTATAAAATTGAAAAAAGAGTTCAAGAGTGAACTCAATTCTATCGGCAATATAATGTTTTCAAAAAGTTGATTCAATGTATAAGAAGGAAGCTCCATGTTTAATAAAAATAAGAAATCTTATCTTCAAAGAGGTAGTGTCACTAAGTTGACAGCACCATCGCAAAAGGAAATATTTGTCAGTCATTGCTTCGATGACACTGAGCTCATGAAGAAACTGACAAATATTTTGGATGGGCTGTTTAATTCGAGTGTTACTGTTTTCAATTCATCCAGCGAGAAAAGTGGCGTTACTGCCGGAGAAAAAATATCCAGAGGGCTTATTAAGAATCTGTCCGAATCTGAATTAATGATTGCTATTATCACAGACTCTTATGAACGTAGCCTAAAATGCATTTCCGAAATCAGCTCATTTTGGTACAGCGAAAAGCCTGTGATTCCAATTATTTTCAACAGCACAACTGGCGAAAAATTCATAAAAGATCTGTTCGGATTTGAAGTTGCCTCCATTATACTAGGACAAGACTCTCCGTCACAATGTTCTGAAAAGCTTGTAAAAAGTATTGAACGAAAAGGTTTTTTTCTCGCTAATAAAGATAAAGCCAAAAACATCTTTAAGGAATTCTTTGAAACAGCAAGGCAAAATGAAACGGACAGACCATTCATCGGTAGTGATATTACTTATGACTCTATCCTGAAATACTGTGATAAATATGGGGTCAAGCAACTGAAAAATGAAAAGCTGGACATAAAGGAAAAATTAACCGATGTAAAATCTTTGTATATTATCTCTACAACAGGAGCTAATCTAATCAGTAACCTTTCTAAACACTTGAAAGATTTACTGATATCAGGTACAGATATCACAGTAATTCTTCCCAACAAACTATCAGATGTTTGCAACGATATTGCACTTATAGAGTGTTTAGATCAATCTGATATTCAATCGCAATTTGAAATTAATAAAAAACGTATTTGTAACGGTTACGAAAATGTAATGGCAACTCTTTGTGAATGTGTCAGTTATGCATATTCAAAATATAACGATCACCCAATTGGAAAAGTATCCGTGTGTTGCGCGTTCACAATGTTAAGGCAAACTATCACATTAGCTGTAAAGAATGATGATACATTATGGAGTTGGATGTCGATTACGCTTCCTCCTGAACGTACAATCGATGGAACACCTTCAATGGAGCTTTTCGGTAAGGTTGGAGAAGAATCATTAGCAAGAATCATTTATAAGCATGCGCAATCAATGATTGAAGTTGCTAAGATTAGAAACTGTTTTTATACGCTTCAACCAAACCAAAAGCCGATTAGAGAGTTTTACCTTGAGAAAGAATCAGCACGCGAGTACTGGCAGAAAAAGCAAGACAATGCTGTTATTGCTGCAATTATGAGAAAATCAAAATACAGAAACATTTTGATAGAAGTAGCTGCTCAGCATCCTCTTAATGGAGATAAACCTGATATTGAGTTTCAAAAGAGGTTAGACTATGGCATAAATCTATATCACCAACTTTGCTCCGAAAACACGCAAGCATATATCTATGTTCCTGGTAGCGTTCATTGTTACGAGGGTATTCAGGATCCTGTTTCGCTGAGTTGTGCTGGAAAGAATTATCTGTCGGAAAAAGGAATCCCGGAAAATCATATATTTGGTGAAGATATGAACGACAAATATAAAGGCGATCTGGGAGTATACAACTCCGCCGATGAATGCTATGTTGCATCTGAAATATACAAAAATGGTAGATATGCTGATTTATATTGTGTTTGTTCCCCGAATCAAATGATGAGAAAGCAATTGTTTTATCTGGCATTTGAGGTTATTCCTCAGTTCTATACTGTACCATGTGAAAGTTTAGCGCATGATGCAATATACGAGCTATTTGAAGCTATTCCTGACGTCGTTTTCAGAGATCACACATGGCAAAACGAGGATTCATTTAACGCCAACAGAACAAGAAAATATAGGATGCCGTAAAAGAATAAGTGATTACGAGAAGCGTAGAGTTTAACTCAGAATACAGAAATCAGCGTTAGGATTCAAAGCATTAGGAATGATAAAGAGGTAAAGAGTATATTCCGTTTAACGAATATATATTAAACGAATTTAGTTTGTGCGTTTTTCGAATTTCAAAAGTATTAGTTATTCGAATCAATCTAATGTTTTTTCTTAAACACTATATTCGTTTACTAAATAGGCGTACCGAATTATTGCAAGAATTGCAAAAAGAGTTTTTGAAAGAAGGATTATTGTATATGAATGAGGATTACATAAAACAGATGCTTGGTCCTGTGTCAAGATTTAGCACAAAATAAAATGAGAAGTTCTGTCAACTAAGCTGCTGGCAGAGAAGATACCCTTTCAAACAATTTTTCAAAATCATTAGGAGACATATAGTCGCAGTGGCTGTGAATCCTAACGGTATTATAAAAGGTTTCAATATACTCAAATACAAGCCTATAGGCATGTTTGTAGTTAATGATATGAAATCTGTTAAGCCATTCTCTTTTGATTAAGGAATGGAAAGATTCGATTCAGGCATTATCGTAAGGATAACCACTATGAGAATAGCTTTGCTGCATCTTTTCAGTGGCTTCACGCCACGCATTTGAAACATACTGGCTGCCACGATCTGAATGGATAATGAGTGGTAAATCAGTATTACGACAGGCTTTTGCCTTGTTGATTGTTTCGATAACTGTAGATACTTCCATAGTGTCTGCAAGAGTCCAGACAATGATTTTTCTGGCATACAAGTCCATAACGCAGTTAAGGTATACAAAACCATCCTGCGTCCAGATATAAGTTATATCTGTGCACCAGACAGCGTTAGGACGTTCAGGATTAAACTGTTCGTTGAGAATGTTGTGGAGTTCTTTGCTAAAATCAGAATCTTTGGTGGTAGTAGTCCACGGTTTAGTCCACTGGGCACGAATGCCCATTTCACACATGTATTTACCTACGGTGCGTTGACTGATGGTTTCGCCAGATTTACGTAGTTCCTGTGCAATTTTAGGGGCGCCATAATTCTGTTTAGAATTATCATATATTTTCTGGATTTCCTTTTTAACGACATTTTTTCGCTGACGAGTAGGAGATACCTTTCGATTAAGAAAGGATCTGTATTCAGAGCGAGACACGCCTAAAATTTTCAGCATTCCGGAGATAGAGACGCGGCGTCCAGTTACTTTGGCAGCCTCTACCTTTGCAGAAACTTCAGTATAGATAGCTTCTGTTAACCTTTTCCCAGAATGCCGATGACTTTTTTTAACACATCAAGTGCATCCTGTGCATCACGCAGCTCACGCTTAAGGCGGGCGATTTCCTTCGCTTCATCAGAAGCGTAACTGCCGGAACCGATAACGGGAATATCACCGTCATTATCTCTGAACTGGGCTTCCCAGCGAGCAAGAGTACTGACACCAATACCCAGGTTCTTTGCACATTCAACCTGTGTAAGATCAGGGTGCTCTTTGCGATAGTTGATAGCATCCAACTTGAATTGCTTGGTGTGATGAGTTTTTTGTCGTGACATAATGAATTCCTCCTCTTTTTTATTATACAACACTTAAAGGGGATATCTCATTTTGTTTTGTACTATTTAGATGCTAACACTACTACGAGTAACTTCAATAGTTATATTGCATTTATTAAAGAAAAGAATATAGGAGTTGTGGTTTTATCAAATTTAAGTCCTAATAAAAAAATCCCTGCAACTGTCATTGGCGGGAAAATGATGCAAGAATTGTGCGGTAATTGACAAAAATGGATAAATAACAAAACAAGCGACAGAGAATTATTCTATCGCTTATTTTTTAATCATATTTAGGTGTAAAAACATTAGTTGACAAAATTAACTTTATGCGTTACTATGAAAATGTAGAAATTACACAAAGCACAAAAATACAGTTTATAGATAAAGGAGGTAATTAATTATGAAAAAAGCATTTTTATTGTTCCTTATGTTAATAATAGCTTGTTTTATTATCATCGGCTGTAAAGACTCTTCAAATAACACCAATAATTCGAGTAATGCAAATGTTGGAGTGTTAAGAGATTTATCTGTGAATTTGGAAAAGAACTATAGCGTTCCTGATTCTGACAGCAATGTAATTGAACTTGCTTCAACACCTGATGAACTTTATCAAAATGACCTTAAGAAATTAATATCAATATCGGATGATGTGATCCGTGTAACAGTTCAAAATGTGGCTTATACAAGCTATGAAGGCATTGCTTGGACAAAATTAGATGTCCTGATAACTGATACATTAAAAGGAGATTTAAAAGTCGGAGATGTAATATCAGTATTTAATTTGGGTGGATATATTCCGCTTAGTGAACATATTGAAGGACATAATGATGCGTTTCGATTTAAAAATTTAAGTGCAGAGGAAATTAAAACGACTTTTCTTAAAGAAACAATTGACGGTGAAAAAACGGTTCAAAAGTCGGATGATTTGATACTGTGTTTAGTTCAAACTCCTAAGAATAGTCCGTTGCCGAACGGTGCATATGAAAGAGTTTCTTATACAGGTCAGTTATATGCTGATGGCGACAATAAATTTGTTCAGTTGATTACTGACAGTTCCGAAACAACAGAGAAAACATATTCCTATGACGATATCAAGAAAATGACTGAATAGGAAAAGTTATAAAATAAATAGCGATAATCATAGCGTGTAATGGTAGTACTACATCTAATATCAGACCATGTGTTTTCATTGATTCCAATGTTTGTTTGCGAAAATTCTCTATAAAACTATCATTTATTATGAAAATAATAAAACAAGGAGGTGTTTCTATTGAAAAAAGCAATATGTTTTACTTTATGTCTGCTTACTTTTTTCTTTATCAGCGGTTGTAATAGTATGAATTTTTCTAAGAAATCAACCGAAACAGGAACTTATGTCAACGATGAAGTGTCGCTTGAGATAAAGAATGATAGTATTGATAATTCGGGGTTAGTGTTACTGATTTCAAACAAAACAAACACCGATCTTACTTATGATTCAACTTATTATATAGAACAAAAAAAGAATGGAGTTTGGTATTCATCAGATAATGAACAATATTTTAATGCATTAGCGATATTGTTGGAATCAAAGGCTACGAATGAATTTGAAGTAGATTTTGAGACTACTCTTCCGCAAGGGGAATATAGAATAATTAAATCCATAAATGTTTCAACCGGAAGCATTCCTTTGATGGTAGATTTCAAAATATCCTAGCATAATGAGAATATCCGGCTTGCGATAGTAACAAGCTTAATTTCAATTGTTTTGACAACACGAAAAATAGAATATATGATAATTACAAGCGACAGAAATTATGCTGTCGCTTGTTTGACTGTTAAAATACAAACCATACTATTTAATTTTGCATTGAATTTAATTGAGAGGTGCTATATAATTAATATCAGAGTAATAAAACATTAAAATTCTGAATTTAAAGGGTGATTATTATGCCGTTGCAGATTGTTCGGAATGATATAACTAAGATGAAATGTGACGCAATTGTTAATGCGGCGAACAGTTCGTTGCTTGGCGGAGGCGGTGTTGACGGTGCGATTCACCGTGCGGCGGGGAACGAATTGCTTAATGAATGCAGAAAACTTGGCGGCTGCAGAACGGGTGAGGCGAAAATTACGGGTGCGTACAAACTGCCCTGCAAGTATGTTATTCACACGGTCGGTCCTGTATGGCAAGGCGGAAATTATCATGAGGAAGAACTGCTTTCATCATGTTATCGTAACTCGTTGCAGCTTGCAAAGGCTTATGAATGCGAATCGGTTGCCTTTCCTTTGATTTCATCGGGGGTTTACGGCTATCCGAAAGAACAGGCATTACAGGTGGCAATCAACGAAATATGTAAATTTCTTGCAGACAACGATATGCTCGTTTATATTGTTGTGTTTGACAAAGACGGATTCCGTGTCAGCAAAAAGCTTGTCCGTGATATTGCCGAATACATTGACGAACACTATGTTGAAACGCACTATTCCGAAAACCGCAGTCGTGGATTATCCCGCCTTTTAAGACAGCCGGAGACTTATCCAATGCAAACCGCAGCTTTGAATTTAGCTGATGTTGTAAATCAGCTTGATGAAAGCTTTTCTCAGATGCTTTTGCGTAAAATTGACGAAAAAGGTCTTACGGATTCTCAGTGTTATAAAAAGGCGAATGTTGACCGCAAGCTGTTTTCTAAAATAAGAAACAATGTCAACTATAAACCTAAGAAAACTACCGCAATTGCCTTTGCCGTTGCACTTGAACTGTCGCTTGATGAAACTAAAGAAATGCTTCAAAAGGCCGGCTATGCACTTTCACACTCGAACAAGTTTGATGTTATCATTGAATATTTTATTCAAAAGGGCGAGTATGATATTTTTACTGTAAACGAGGCTTTATTTGAATTTGACCAGGTTTTGTTGGGTCAGTAAATGTCGCATTTCAGGCGACCATATGTTATCCCGAAAGTTGTATGATTAAGTCAAGATAAAAAACTTAATTACTTTTGGAGGTAACAACTATGAAAAACAACATTACAGAATTGGTATTCATTCTTGACAGAAGCGGTTCAATGTCAGGACTTGAACAGGACACAATCGGCGGATTTAATTCGCTCATTGAAAAGCAACGCAGACAGAACGGCAAGTGCTATGTTTCAACCGTATTGTTTGATCACGAAACCGAGGTTCTTCACGACAGGGTTGAATTGTCTGAAATTTCAAAAATGACTGAAAACGATTATACGGTTCGTGGCTCAACTGCACTCATTGACGCTATCGGCGGTGCAATTCATCACATTGGCAACATTCATAAGTATGCAAGAGAAGAAGATGTTCCCGAACACACCTTGTTTGTGATTATGACCGACGGAATGGAAAACGCAAGCCGTATCTATTCAAGCAATAAGGTCAAGAAAATGATTGAGCGTCAGAAAAATCGCTACGGCTGGGAATTTCTTTTTATCGGAGCTAACATTGATTCCGTTGAAACCGCTAAGCATTTTGGAATCAATTCCGACCGCTCCGTTAATTATCACGCTGACGGTCAGGGTACGGCTGTTGTTTTTGACGCAGTATCGAAAACCGTGTGCAATTTCAGAAAAAGCAGACCGCTTTCATCGTCTTGGAGCGATGAGATAGACAAGGACTACGAAAGCAGAAAATAAGAGGCAAATTAGTTTTAATTTCTGCATTTATACCATAAACAAAAGACCTATATTTACTTTAGAATAAGTAAATATAGGTCAAATTTATTGAAGTCACATTGGAAAGAATCAATCTTTTTATACTTGAAATTACTTTTAATGCATTTTGGCATTTTTGTGAGTTCATTTTTTACAAACCAAATTTTATGATTTGGGTCAACTTTGTCTGCAATTTCATTTTTGTTTATACATTCAACATTTTCAAATGCCTCAAACCAGTTTTCTTTGTAGGTGCAAAGGTGGGTGTTATTCGGATAATAATACGACATAATTCCGAATGCACTGTCGCAGTAAACAAAAGTGTCTGATTCTGACTGTTGAGAACTGAATCTTTCACGAAAATTTGTCATTGACGGATTATATTCAAACAATCCTGTTGCGACAAGACAGCCGATGTTTGCAATGCAAAGCAGTGTGCATATTATTTTGCTCGGCTTTGGTTTTATATCTTTTACGCCGAAAGCAACGAGAATTGCAAAGATACCGAGAATTACAACGCTGTATCTTGCAATGTAAAACGGGCGTATGAAAACGGTTACGAACAACCCGATTATTTGAATCCCCATAACGCAGACATCTGCGAAAATTATACACAATTTTCGGTTGCTCTTTTTCATAAGAACAAGTGCAGATACTGCTATGCCCGATATGAATACAATTACAGACAACGGTTCAACTCCGCTGAGCCAAAAATTACTTGATGCTGATTTTGTTTGATTTAAAAGAGGAATTATCCAAAATGAATATCCTGCCACCATAATAAGGTCTGCAATAATAACACGCTTGAACAAATTTCTGTCTTTAATGAGCAGATATATATTTGCAAAAGCAAAGATAATTGCAACTGCAAGAAGTGCGTAGATGTGATTGTATGCAGCCCCAAGTCCTGCTATAGCAAATAAAATGCAGTGATGAAACTTTTTGTTTGCTATAAAAAGCAGGGACTCAATAAAGCATAATGTAACAAAAAATATGCTCCATGAGTATGACCTTTGCTGAACGCTGAAATAGAGCATCATTGGCACAGTTCCGACAGTCAGCATATAAATTATTGATGTTTTACTGCCGTAGTGCTTTTTTATGATTGTGCATCCCAAAAACAGCGTTGCAATGTAACCGATTGCCGAAAATATTTTTGTTGTTGTTATTGAGTATCCAAAGATGCAACAAAATGTTTTCAGCGACAAAAAATACAGCGGTGGGTGCATATCGGATTTCAGAATATTGATTATGTCTGAATAATTGTGCTGAATCAGCGACAGCGTGTACGCCTCGTCAAACCATATATTGTCATTAAATATAAGTGTCAGGGAAAGCAATGACAAAACGGCAAATATGATATATACCGTATGATTTGCTCTGACTTTTAATTTGTGCATCATAATATCTCCGTTTCTGAGTTTATAGGATAATTTTACCATTACAGGGCTATAAATTCAAGATTAACGGAAAACGGTCTGTCTGTGATAAGTGTTTTACACACCTGAAAAGGGCGCTGACCGGTAGCATGGGCTTATAGCCCTAGAGCAAACCACCCGTTGGACGGGTGGTTTTTATTGCATAATTATATTGTCTTTGAAAAATTCTTCAATAAAATTCTTCATTTTCTTATATTGTCGATTAAGCTTTGTGAATATTAAAATCCACACACCTGCAAACAGTAATATCGGAACAATTGAGAATATCAGAGATGCCAAGTTTTCATTACAAAAATAATCGTATATTGAAAGACCTGCCAAAAACAGCACGAAAATCATAAAAGGTATCGGTAAAAGCAGATATTTCAATGATTTCATTTTTAATGTCAGAACCGAGCCGTTTGCTGAGTTTTCAACAGTTCCGTCAAAATCGGGAGATTGGTTGTCAGGTCCGCCAAATGGGTGATTTTTTGAAAGATGAATTGTGAATTTGTTCACAAAAAAATTGCCTGCAATTTTTGGTGTATCGGGTTTTGTATTGCCCAAAGCCTTCATTCTTAAAGCATTAGAAACCTGATTGGCAGAAATGTTCATTTTGTAGGAAAATGATTTAATGCAGTTGAACATAACAATTCTCCTTTAAATTACTGTTCTTTCAGAACACCGTTGCGGTAGGCGCAGAGGAGCATTGAAAGTCCTTCAATGCGGTTACGGATTGTCTGACCGTCATCGGTTTGTGCAACACGTATTCGGTTTTCCGAGGTGTCAAAAACTTTTGTTGTTGAGAGAATGTCCTTGTTTGATTTGATTGCGTTGTCAATTCCCGCAAAGGGTTCGTGGGTGACAATTCGCATACCGTAGGAATTATAGACAAGCGTGTAGCCCGCCGTGCCTGTTTTGTCCTGATATGCTCTGCAAAATCCGCCGTCAATCACAATCAGCTTGCCGTTAGCCTTTATAGGACTTTCGCCCTTTTTGCGGATAACAGGAACATGACCGTTGATTATGTGACCGTGATTTTCAGAAAGACCGAATTCTTTCAAAATCTTCACGCAGGCGTCTTCATCGTGATAGAGCGTGTAGTAATGGTTGCGTGTTTCCGTGTGGGTTTCGGAATCGTCAATAAAGAACCGCTCAAACGAACACATTTTTTCTCTGCCGAAAAGCGGTGAATGTTTTCCGCACCAGAGATACCACATATAGTCGTTGCCCTTTTTCCTTTCGGGAGAATTTTCGGGGGCAGAGTGTCCCTGACGAACAATCTTTTCAAGCTCATCAAGCAATGCTTTTCCCGAAAGCACACAGTTGCCCGTGTCAAATTCCATAAAACTGCCGTCCTTATTCATCGGAATACAGCCGTGGAGCAAAAGATTGTTGTTGCAACATTTGTACATTCCGCCCTTGGCAAACAGAAAATCAATGTGTCTTTTCAGCTTTTCACTTGCCATAAAGGCATTTTTAAGCTGTTCCATAACCCGTTTTTCCGTCTTTGTCAGTTCATACGGATAGTCATGGTCAACTGTGGGGAAGAAGGTGTCGGAAATCGGATACTTCTTTTCGCCGACAGTTACGGTCGCATTTTCAAAATCAATTTTGTCAAGCAATCGCCTGTCGCTCATATTAAAGTTAGGATTGCGGCTGACAAGCTGACCTTCAAGCTTAAAGAGAATAACGGCAATCGCCTTGTGCATATCGGCAACAAGCAACGGATCGTTTGAGGTGTAGGGCGAATCCGCAAAAGGACCTTTCGGCATAAAGCGTTCAACATTTCCGCCGCCGTAAACATCCTTTGCAAAAAGCGAGAGGTCACGCAGACTTATTCCGTAGCCGACCTCGATTGTGTCAAGATTGCCGTATGAAAATGCGTTGTTAAGTGCAGCGGCAATGCAAGCCATACTGCCCGATGCCGCACCCATCCAAAGAATATCGTGATTGCCCCACTGAATGTCAACACCGTGGTGCATCATAAGGTCGTCAAGCACAATGTCAGGTCTTGCACCTCTGTCGAAAATGTCGCCGACAATGTGGAGCTTGTCAACAATAAGTCTTTTTATCGTGTCACAAAGCGAGAGTATGAAAACATCGGCTTGTCCTGCCTCAATAATTGTGTGCAGAATATTTTCGTGGTAGGTTTCACGGTCTTTTTTGCCTGAATCACCGAACATAAGCTCCTCAATGATGTAGGCATAATGCTTTGGCAGAGTTTTACGAACCTTGCTTCGTGTGTATTTTGAAGAAATGTGTCGGCAGATTGCAAGCAATCTTATGAGTGTTAATCTGTACCATTCTTCAATGTCGGTTATTTCGCTTTTGTAAACACTGAGTTTTTCCTTTGGATAATAAATCAGCGTTGCAAGCTCGGCACGCTGTTCGGATGTGAGAGTATTTGAAAAAAGGTCGTCAATCTTTTCTCTGATTGAACCCGATGCGTTGTTGAGAATATGTCTGAATGCCTCGTGCTCACCGTGAATATCGGAAAGAAAATGTTCGGTACCTTTCGGCAAATCAAGGATTGCGTGAAGATTAATCATCTCTGCCGCCGCCGACTGAATGTTAGGATACTGCTCCGAAAGTGCCTCAAGATAGAGAATGTTTTCCTGCATTTGCTTTTCATCGTAATGTTTCATCAAGTCCGCCTCCGAAAAAACTTTTACTGAAATCAGTGTATCACAACGCAAAAATTATATCAATATTATTGCAAAAGATTTTGCGGAATTTTCTGCAAAAACAAAACACCCGATTTCCGTTTTGGTCGAAAATCGGGCATGAAATGTGAGAATGTATGTGTGATTTATGTAAAGGAGCGTACAATGCTCCTGCGGGCGCCCAATGAGCGCCCTTACTGAATTGCGGAAATCGGTAAATTTACATAATTGAGCAGACAAGGTCTGTGTATTCGGATGGATTTTCAAGCGGAAGTCCTGCGATTAGAAGCGCCTGACTGTAGAGAACCTCGGCATACTTCTTTGCTCTGTCAACATCGCTCTTGATAAATTCTTCCATCTTCTTAACGGCAGGGTGTGAAAGGTTAAGCTCAAGCACACGCTGAGCCTTCATATTTGCGTCAGGCTGAACTGAGTTGAAATACTTTTCCATTTCAAATGAAATGCCGCCCTTTGCCGTAAGGCAAACAGGATGTGAAACAAGTTTCTTTGATGCGGTAACCTCTGCAACCTTGTCACCGAGTGTTTCCTTAACAAATGTAAGAAGTGCGTCCTTGTTTTCTTCATCCTCTTTATTTTCTTCGGTTTCAATGCCGAGGTCATCGTTCATTGCCGAACAGAATTTCTTTTCTTTATATGTCATGAGTGACTGTAGAGTAAACTCGTCAATCTCCTCTGTGCAGTAAAGAATTTCGTAACCCTTTGAGCGGATAAGCTCTGTCTGCGGAAGTGTGTCGATTGCAGCGGCATTTTCGCCTGTTGCAAAGTAGATGAACTTCTGGTCTTCTTTCATTCTGTCAACATATTCCGAAAGCGTAACAAGCTTTTTCTCGCTTGAAGAATAGAACATAATAAGGTCCTGAAGTTCTTCCTTGTGCATACCGTAGTCCGAAACAACACCGTATTTAAGCTGTCTGCCGAATGCGTTGAAGAACTTTTCGTAATTCTCACGGTCATTCTGAAGCATTGAAGTAAGCTCGTTTTTAATCTTCTTTTCAATGTTCTGAGCAATTGTAATGAGGTGACGGTCATGCTGGAGCATTTCTCTTGAAATGTTGAGCGAAAGGTCTGCGCTGTCAACAATACCCTTTACAAAACGGAAGTGCTCGGGCAAAAGCTCTTCGCAGTTATCCATAATAAGCACACCGCTTGAATAAAGCTGAAGTCCCTTTTTGTATTCCTTGGTGTAGTAGTCATAAGGAGCAACAGACGGAATAAAGAGCAATGCCTTGTAGGTTACAACGCCTTCAACAGAAGTTACGATAGTTTTAAGTGGCTTGTCCATAGCCATAAATTTTTCGCTGTAGAACTTGTCGTATTCTTCCTGAGTAACATCTTTCTTTCTTCTCTGCCAAAGAGGAATCATGCTGTTGAGTGTTACGGTTTCCGTGTAATCCTCATATTCGGGCTTGTCGCTGTCCTTGGTTTCTTCCTTAACTCTGCTCTTTGTCATATCCATAACAATCGGGTAGCGGATGTAGTCGGAATACTTCTTGACAAGTCCCTGTATTCTGTACTGCTCAAGGAATTCGTCATAGTTTTCATCGTCTGTGTTATCCTTGATTTCAAGAATAATCTCTGTGCCGGCATTTTCCTTTTCAATCTCGCTGATTGTGTAGCCGTCTGCACCGCTTGATTGCCAGCAATATGCCGTATCCTCACCATATTTCTTTGTGTTTACGGTAATCTTCTTTGCAACCATAAATGCCGAGTAGAAACCAACGCCGAACTGACCAATAATGTCAATGTCGTCCTGCTTTTCTTCCATGCTCTGCTTGAATTTGAGTGAGCCTGAGGATGCGATTGTGCCGAGGTTGTTTTCAAGGTCATCCTTGTTCATGCCGATACCGTTATCCGTGATTGTAAGAGTACGGCTTTCTTTGTCGGGCTTTAAAACGATTTTGAAATCGCCTCTGTCAAGACCGACCTTGTCATCGGTAAGAGAAATGAAGCAAAGCTTGTCGATAGCGTCGCTTGCATTTGAAATAATCTCACGAAGAAAAATTTCTTTGTGAGTATAAATTGAGTTAATCATAAGGTCGAGAAGTCTTTTTGACTCTGATTTAAACTGTTTCTTTGCCATAAAAATCTTCCTTTTCATAATAATACATAAATTAAGAAGCCTTGTTCAAAACCGCAATTTGCATAGCTTTTCACACAAGCCTCTCATTAAACTATAATTATACTACAAAATGTCAACTGTTTCAATATATAAAAAGTCCGAATGTGTCATATGGGGCGAATTTTGGTTAAATTTGTCATTGCAATGGCGGCGTTTTCGTTTTATAATCTACTTAATAACTGCATTGAAAAAGAAAGGAGAATTAAATGACATATTCAGACGGTACAAACAGCGGGTTTTCAAGAAGAAATCACTATGTGGGACAGCCTGCCGTAAAAGTCGGAAGTTCAAATTTTGACTACTACAGAAAGCCTGAAAAAAGTCATGGCTTTGCAAAGAGAGTCGCATTTTTTGCGTACTTTCCGCTTTTGGTTCTATGGCTTGAAACCGACCTTAAAATTGCATCGGGGTTTGATGTGCTCGGCGGTTTTGCCTTCACATTCCTGTTTACAATCGTGCTTTCGGCGGTACTTGTTTTGTTGTGTTCTTTTTCAAAACGCAGAGGGGTAAACAGAGGGATTGCAACCGTAATCACGGCTGTGCTGACGATATGGTACGGTGTGCAGATGATATACTATAATGTTTTTGGCACAATGGTTGTTGTAAGCAGCGTTACAAACGGCGGTGCAGGGCAGGCATTCAATTCAATTGATATGATTATGACTGCGATAACAAGCAGAATTGTGTTTGTTGTTTTACTTTTTGTTCCGCTTGCTTTCTTTATAATTTTCGGCGGAAAGCTGTTTGACTTTTCAAAAATAAAGTTAAAGGGTAAGCTGATTGTACTTTTGATTGCGGTGGTTTTTCAGATTGGAACTGTCCTTGCGGTAGGCATTGACCGTGATTCTTCCGACACAAAGAGCAACTACAATCTTTATTACGGCGAATTGCAACAGGTTGCCGTGTGTGAACGCTACGGACTTTACACAATGCAAAGGCTTGACATCAGCCGCCTTATGTTCGGTTACAAAGCAAATATACGCACAAACAGCAAGCCGAAAAATAAAGAATCGACTGCCGATGAAATTACAAAAACAGAGCAGAAAGCTCAGATTATGAGTGCTGATTTTTCAAAGCTTACAAAGAGTACAAATAATGATGAGTTAAAGTCGCTTTATGAATATTTTGACAGCGAAGAACCGAGCTATACCAACGAATACACGGGTATGTTCAAGGGCTACAACATAATTTTCATAACAGCCGAAAGCTTTTCGCAGTATGCAATTGACAAGAATCTGACTCCGACGCTCTACAAAATGTATAACGAGGGATTTCAATTTGAAAATTACTATTCGCCTGCGTGGGGTGTAAGCACAACTGACGGTGAATATGCAAATCTTACAGGCTTGATTCCAAAATCCGGTGTGTGGAGCTTTTCAAAGTCAGCCGAAAATAATGTAAGCTTCCCGTTCACTCTCGGTGAGCAGAGCAGAAAACTCGGTTACAAAACAGTTAACGCTTACCACAATCACACCTATGATTACTACGACAGGGACAAGTACCTTACAAATATCGGCTATGACTACTCTGCAATCGGAAAAGGTCTTGACCTCGGTGAAAATGTGTGGCCGAATTCCGACCTCAAAATGATGCAGAAAACGGTTGACGACTACATAAATTCCGACAGCTTCAGCGTTTATTATATGACGGTCAGCGGTCACGGCGGATATTCATACAACACCATGAGCGAACGCAACGCAGACCTTGTAAAAGACCTGAAATACAGCGATGAGGTCAAGGGTTATCTTGCCGCAAACATTGAGCTTGACAAGGCAATGGAATATCTTCTTGCAAGACTTGAAAAAGCAGGCAAGCTTGACAACACCCTTATTTGCCTTACGGACGACCATTATCCGTATTCGCTTGATGAATTTGACGGTGTGTCCGAGCTTGCGGGTCATAAGGTTGACACAACCTTTGAACAATACAAAAATGCATGGCTGTTGTGGAGCGGTTCAATGAAAGAACCAGTCAAGGTTGACACATACTGTTCAAGCCTTGATATTCTGCCCACGCTTTCAAATATGCTCGGTCTTGAATATGACAGCAGAATGTTGGCAGGTACGGATGTTTTCGGAAACAAAGAACCGTTCGTTGTGTTTGCCGACAGAAGCTGGATTTCCCAGAACGGAAAATACAATGCGTCAACAGGCGAATACACCGCTTTCAAGGGCGCAAAGGGCAAGGATGATATTGACGAACTCAATAACAGATGCAACAACCTCTTTACCGTTTCAAGAATGATTCTCGACAACAATGTTTATGCCGAGGCTTTCGGTGATACCCATGTTACGGGAAAGTAGTTTAATGCTCAAATTTGCATTGACTGCAAGGCGAAAATAAAGTAAAATAGAACATGACAAATCCATACGGCGACAGTCAACTTTGGCTGCTGCCGTATTCTGTATATGAAATAAATAACCCAAAACAAAAATTGAGATGATTTTTTGAAAATATATAAAACTGCCTTAGTTTGTTTAATGACCTGTGCGGTTGCATTTTTCGGCTGTTCGTGTTCGTTGCTTGAGGATGATAACAACGAATCGAGTGTACCTGTAACTACTTCCGAAAAAAGCAGTACAAGTGTAAAAACAACATCTAAACCTAAATCGACAGAGCCGTGTGTGTATAATGAACCAAAAACAGATTATGCCTATAGCACACTTACCGATGATTATGTGAAAAAGCTGTACAATCAAATAAGTGATAATATTGATTCCGAATATGAACCGTCATTTTACGCTGAAGGGAATCTTAGTGAATATCAAATAACACAGGCTGTGGAAGCGTATAAAAATGACCACCCTGAAGTGTTCTGGCTTAAAAGCTACTATGAATACGAAAATTTTGATTATGAAACAGGAATTTGGCTTACATATACTATGAGCGGTGATAAACTTGTTACTGCAAAAAAAGAGTTTAATACTGCAGTTGATACTATTTCCAAAAGTGTCCCTTATGGCACTGAATGTGAAAGAGAAGAATATATACATAATTATATAATTAATAATTGTGATTATGATGAGGAAGCGGCTGAATCTGAGGAGGTTCAGGGCAATGAAAACGATGCCTACGGTGTGTTTGTTGATGGTAAGGCAGTATGTGAGGGTTACTCAAAGGCATTTCAGATTTTGTGTAATAAGGCTGATATTGATTGCATACAACTTATGGGAATCGTTGACTCAGACAATCATGTATGGAATTGCGTGAAGATTGGCGGAGATTGGTATCAGATTGATGTTACTTGGGATGATGTTGATGATTTTATTTATGATTCACATGAGTACTTTAATCTTACCGACAGTCTTATGTATGAGGAGCGCACGCTGTCTCCAAAATACTCGGAGATTGATGCAGAATCTTTTTTGAATTTGAAATCTTGGTGTAACTTCTATGTTCCAAAATGTACTGCTGAGAAATACAATTATCACAACTATTGTTATAATTATAAATATCCTACAGTATCTAATCTTGATGATTCCGATAATGTCAGCACAGCAATTGCAAAAGCGGCAAAGAACGGAGAAGAGTATTTCGTAGTTATAGTAGATAAAAATGTAAATTACGATGATGTGTATGATGAGGTGCGGAATGGATATATGTATGATTGGCTTACAAAGGCTAACCAAATTAATTCTGATTCACCAAAGTTGAATGATACTTGCAATATGCTTTATGATGAAAAGTCTAATTTGATAACATTTCAACTTGAATATATTAATTAAATGCTACATGATTGATTATAACATTGACTGCAAGGCGAAAATAAAGTAAAATAGAACATGACAAATCCATACGGCGACAGTCAACTTTGGCTGCTGCCGTATTCTGTATATGAAATAAATAACCCAAAACAAAAATTGAGATGATTTTTTGAAAATATATAAAACTGCCTTAGTTTGTTTAATGACCTGTGCGGTTGCATTTTTCGGCTGTTCATGTTCGTTGACGGATGATTCGGAAAGTAGTGAACCAAAGAGAAGCTCTATCATAGAAAAATCCGTTACAACTCCGAGTGCACAAGATGTTGAAAACGACAAGGATTATGCAGATGTAAAAACCGATTATGCCTACGAGACGCTTACCGATGATTATGTAAAAGAACTGTATATGAGAATCGCAAAGAGCGTTGACACAGTGTATGCACCAAACATTACAACAACAGGCTCGCTTTCCGATTATCAGATTACACAAGCTGTTGAGGCATACAAAAACGACCATCCCGAAACTTTTTGGCTCAAGGGGTCAAGTCTTTTTGTTCCGTATGGTGACACAACAAGCGTAAAGCTTGATTATACTGTTCAAAATGATAAGCTTATAGCCGCCAAGAAAAAATTCAATATTGCCGTTGCTTCTGTTTTGAAGAATTTGCCCTCGGGCAATGATTTTGAAAGAGAAGAATACATTAACAACTATATAATTGACAATTGCAGGTATGATGAAGAAGCGGCTGAAAACAATGATGTTCAGGGCAATGAAAACGATGCCTACGGTGCGTTGGTTGACGGCAAAGCCGTGTGTGAGGGTTACGCAAGAGCCTTTCAGCTTTTGTGCAACAAGGCGAATATTGACTGCGTATTACTTTCGGGAACAGCCGATTCAGACAATCACGCATGGAACGGTGTAAAAATCGGCGGCGATTGGTACCAAATTGATGTTACATGGAATGATACCGACGGCGAAAATAATTATGCGGAAAACGACTATTTTAACCTAACCGATGACCTTATGTTCAAGGATCATAAGCTGTCATATAAGTATTCCGAGCTTAATTCACAAACTTATTTGAGCGTTGCTACATGGTGCAATTTTTATGTTCCAAAGTGTACGGCTGAAAAGTACAACTATTTTAACTATAAGTACCCGACTGTTTCGGATCCAGATAATGCCGATGATGTAAGCCAAGCTATTGCAAATGCTGCAAAAAACGGAGATGAATATTTCAGCATTGTTGTTGATAAGAACACCGATTTCGATTATATGTATGACAGGATTATGAATGACGGTTATCTTTATAACTGGGTTTCAGAGGCTAATGAGATTAACGGTTATTCACCAAGGCTTGCGGAAAGCTGTTATGTTTATCGCAAGGATGAGTTAGGTGTGCTGACTGTTGAACTTGAATATGTTGATTAACGGCGATGTGATGAGATGTTCACTTTTGTCCGCAGTGCAGGGACACTCCGATTGGAAATTGATTTGTTATGAATTGATTCTATATAAATAAAGCTAACCAAAGGAATGATATTATGAAAAAGTATGATGTTCAGAAGTTTGAACTTTTGTCAAACGAACAGATTGCAGACGGCATTTTTGATATGAGGGTAAAAAATGACGAGCTTGCTCCGCTTGCAAAGTGCGGACAGTTTGCCCATGTTTATGTGCCTTCAAAAACTCTGCGCAGACCTATTTCGGTTTGTGACAGCGAAAACGGTGTTCTCCGCCTTGTTTATCAGGTAAAGGGTGAGGGAACAAAAATTATGTCCGAGATGAAAAAGGGCGAAAGCGTTGACATTCTCGCTCCTCTCGGCAACGGCTTTAAAATTGAAAAGGGCAAGCGTTACTGCCTTATCGGCGGCGGTATAGGCGTTCCTCCGATGCTCTACACAGCAAAGCAGTGTGAAAATCCGCTTGTTATCACAGGTTTCAGAAACAAAGACCTTATCATTTTACAGGACGATTTCAAGAAAGCCGGTGCAGAACTTGTGCTGACAACAGATGACGGAAGTGCGGGAATCCACGGCTTTGTAACAGATGTTCTCAAAGAAAAAATCTCAGAGGTTGACGAGGTTTGTGCATGCGGTCCTACCCCGATGCTCAAGGCTATTGCCGATGTTTGCAAAGAGGCAGGAAAGCCTTGTCAGATTTCTCTTGAGGAGAGAATGGCCTGCGGAATGGGCGCATGCCTTGTGTGCGCAGTAAAGGTAAGAAAAAACGATGAAGAAATTATGCAGCATGTCTGCAAAAACGGCCCCGTATTTGACGCTGAGGAGGTAGTTTTCAATGGCTGATTTATCTGTAAAAGTTTGCGGAGTGGAATTTAACAACCCTCTCATTGCCGCATCGGGAACATTCGGTTTCGGTATGGAATATTCAGAGCTTTATCCCCTTGAAAAGCTCGGCGGTATTTCATGCAAGGGTATCACACTTACCCGCCGTGACGGCAACCCTGTTCCGAGAGTAGCCGAAACTCCTTCCGGCATTTTGAATGCAGTAGGACTTCAAAACCCCGGTGTTGATGTTTTTATCAATGAGGATTTGCCGTGGCTCAAAAAGCAGAATACGGTTATCATTGCAAACATTGCCGGCAACACTCCCGAAGATTATTGTGCAATGGCTGAAAAACTCAGCGAAACCGATGTCGATATGATTGAGCTCAACATCTCATGCCCTAATGTCAAGAGCGGCGGAGTGCAGTTCGGAACAAGCTGTGAATCCGTAGGTGCAATTACTGCGGCTGTCAAAAAGTATTGCAAAAAGCCGCTTATCGTAAAGCTCAGCCCAAATGTTACCGACATTGCATCAATCGCACAGTCGGCAGAGGCAAACGGTGCAGACGCAATTTCAATGATTAACACGCTCACGGGTATGCGTATCGACATCAACTCACGCAGACCGATTATCCGCAACAACACAGGCGGAATGAGCGGCCCTGCAATTTTCCCTGTTGCAGTAAGAATGGTTTGGCAGGTTGCAAACGCAGTTAAAATTCCGATTATCGGTATGGGCGGTATCTCAAGCTGGCAGGATGCAATCGAGATGATGATGGCAGGCGCAACCGCACTTCAAATCGGTACTGTCCTTTTTACGGATCCGTATGCGCCTATTAAGATTGCCGACGGAATGAACGAATGGCTCGACAAAAACGGAATCAAGAGCGTTTCGGAAATCACAGGCAAAGTTAAGCCTTGGTAATTTTGCGGAATAAAAAATAATTTAAAGTCCATAATAACCCTATCGGAGGGGATATTATGGACTTTTTGCGTGCATTAATAACGGCGCCCGTTTCAATTGCAGTATTGTTCCTGCTGTCAAAGTTCATCGGCAACAAGCAGATGTCAAGCCTTAATCTTTTTGACTACATCAACGGAATCACAATCGGTTCAATCGCAGCGGAGATGGCAACAGCCGAAATGTCAGACTTTTGGGCGTGTCTTGCGGCACTCATTGTTTATGTAATAATTGTTATGCTTTGTTCGTGGCTTTCGCAAAAATCAACAATGTTACGAAGATTTTTGACAGGCAAGTCTATTGTGGTTTTCGACAGAGGAAAGTTGTACAAAAAGAATTTTTCGGTTGCAAAAATTGATATAAACGAATTTCTTACACGAATGCGTGAAAAGGGATATTTCAGTCTTGATGATGTCGAAACGGTTTTTCTTGAACAGAACGGCGATTTGTCGGTTCTGCCAAAGGACAAAAAGCGCCCTGCAACTCCGGATGATTTAAAAATCATTGTTCACCAAACCAGACCCGAGTCCGTGGTTATTACGGACGGAAAAATTCTCGAGAAAAATCTTGCCGAATCGGGCTTTAATCTTGAATGGCTCAAAAAACAGCTTGACAACAACCGCAAACGGCTCAAAGATGTTTTTCTCGGTGTGTGTGATGATACGGGAAACCTCAAGATTTACCAAGACGGAAAGTCTGAAAGCAAGAATGATATTTTTGACTGATAAAGCATAAAAGAATAAAATTTGCACCTTTACAGGCTCGTAAAGGTGCTTTTTTGATGTGCAAAAATAAAATAATACA
>ERZ1034920.87-NODE-87-length-69292-cov-9.312376_pt1 | contig 69292 bp, 54 predicted proteins | sample MGYA00520688_ERZ1034920 | MGnify/ENA primary metagenome ERZ1034920 (study PRJEB33766, sample SAMN09781785) | gut metagenome | biome: gut microbiome | host: Homo sapiens | place: Madagascar | study: EMG produced TPA metagenomics assembly of the PRJNA485056 data set... | reverse complement strand
GCAAGCACAGCCCACATCGCGGCAGATGATGCTTCTGCCCAGTTCGGGTACACCGAAATCAAGTCGCGAACCACGAACCATACGCAAACAAGCGGCATCACGGTGAGCACGGCGTTCAGCGCCGAAAGGCCGCATCCTACATACGCCAAGACCCGCCGCTTGCCAGCAAACCCCAACAGCTCGAGAATCGCGTTTTTCTTCTTGGCAGGACCTTCTTTCCCCACGTCCTTTCCTGCTTCTGTCGTTAGAGTACCGTCTTCCCGGGTCATTTCCATAGTTACCTCCCGGCCGTTAATCTACATGCCAAGCTTGGCAAAGTGCTTCGAGAACACCTTGGTACCGATGAAGCCGCCGACGAGGCCGCCAGCGATGGTGGCAGCGCCGGTAACGACGCCCATCGGGCTTAGAATCGAGTTAACGAGCGTTTGGCCGTACTCGAGGGTCATGCCGGCCTGAACGCACATCTCGGCATAAGCCTCGCCCATCATGAGGATGAGAGAGATCTGCCCCAGCCAGAAGCAGAACGTGAACGCGGCAAAGGCGCAGATAAGCTTGGTCTTGGTGCGCTTCTGCGGATCGCCTGCGATAAGGTCTGCCACGATACCGCCCACAACAATGCCGACAGGACCGCTCCAGAACATGCCCATCAGAAGGCCGACCGCGCCAACGATGATGCCCATGATGGCGATCGCGCCACGCTTCGGGACGCGATAGGCCAGGTACATGAACACGGTACCAGCGAACAACGCGCCTACCGTGTGAGTAAACCAGCACAGGTTGGCATTCGCGCTAAAGATAATCGAGAACACCATGAACACTAGGAACAAGAGGATGCCGAACACGGCGATAAAGACGAAGTCTTTCGGGTTCAAGCCATCACGTTCCTTGGCGGCAGAACCGATTGTTGCTTTGCTTGTCATTGCGAAACCTTTCTCTTGTTACGGTATTTCTGCAAACCCGAAATTGAGCTTCAACTTCGGAAGCGTTGCCTTGCTTAAGGGGAAACGCTCGGCGATGCGCCCGTCTTCGGCCAGAGCTATCTCATCGCATGCCGAGCAGAGGAATTCATAGTCGTGCGAGACAACGCAGACAGCGATGCCCGCATCGCGCATGCGCGCGATCTGGGCATCTATTCGACGCATGTTGCGATAATCCAAGCCACTCGTAGGCTCGTCGAGAATCATCGCGCGGGCACTCGAAAGCAAGCCGGCAGCGATGGAAAGCCGTTGGCGCTCCCCGCCTGAAAGGGAGAGCGGGTGCCTGTCGGCAAGACCTTCGAGAGCAAGCGCAGCCTTTATTGCTGCAATCCGGTCCTTATTACCTAGGCTGTCTTCCGCGCCATCCGAAGAGCACGCGCTTGCAAGCTCATCGTCGACGGTGCTGCTGAACAACTGGTATCCCGGTTCTTGCATAACCAGGTACACGCGCCCCGCCCGTTTCCTTGCGCGAAGCGGCACGTCGTCGACCTCGATCACCCCCGCCTTTTCCTTGAGAAGGCCGGCCATGCACCGGGCAAACGTCGTTTTCCCAGCCCCGTTGTGCCCCACAATACCGACGACGCTACCTGGAAGGAGGCAGAAATCGAGACCGTTCAAGACCGCAGACGCACCGCGGTAGCCAGCAACTACGCCGCTCATACGTACGACGGGTTTCCCGCAAGAAGATGATCTGGAGGCATTCGATGCGACCGCGTCGCCCAAGGGCGACACCGCCACAACGGAGTCGATTTCAGCAAGAGAGGCGGCGCGCAGCCCCATATCTGTTCTCGTTTCAAACGGCATAGCAAGGAACTCTGCCGCCGCCCAGTCTCCTATAACCGAACCATCGCTTATAACCACATAGCGGTCTGCGATGCCGTCAAGCCACCACAGGCGATGCTCGGAGATAAGCACGGTCTTCCCCTGACTCTTCAGAAGCGCAACCGTGCGCGCAAGATTCCGCATCGCATGCACATCGAGCGACGCGGTCGGCTCATCAAGCACGAAGATGTCAGGATGCACCGCATAGGCCGATGCCAGGATAACCGACTGCTTCTGCCCGCCGGAAAGCGCCTCGGTACCGCGCCCGAGCAAGCCCTCAATACCGAGCGTTGCCGCTGCCTGCGCCACACGTTCGACCATTTCCTCGCGATCGATTCCGAAGTTCTCGCATCCGAAGGCGATTTCCGAGGTCACGTCGAGATTGACGAACTGGCTACGCGGGTTCTGGAACACCGACCCGACATGCGCGGAAAGCTCGCCCATCGTCCATGCGGAAACGGGTTTTCCCGCAACAAGCACCTCGCCTTGAAGGTCCCCCTCGTACATAAGAGGAATAAGCGCATTAACGAGGCGCGTAAGCGTTGTCTTGCCACATCCTGACTGCCCGGTCACAACAACGCATTGACCGCGAGGGATCTTCAGCGAAACGTCACGAAGCGATGGACGGGATGCGCCTTTGTAGCAAAACGTGCATCCATCGAGCTCGATAGCATAGGGCGAAGCCTTCGCCGCGGCGGCATTTTCCATCATCAGAGCACCCCCGCTCTAAAGCAAACGGAAAGCGCAAGGAGCACCATCGCAGCGATGAGACACGCAACATCGATAGCGCGCACCCTTAAGTGGTAATACGAGGTGCGGTGCGCACTCGCCCCCACGCCGCGAACGACGACCGCATTCCCCAGTTCGTCGGCGATCTGGCCCAAACGCGCGATCACGGGCACAAGGAAATGTTCGGCGGTCTTCGCAGGATGGCGCACGACCGACCTCGGCGTGAGCGCGATACCGCGCGTCTTCATAGCATCGGCGACAGCGGAGAATTCGCGTCCCATGGTGGGAAGGAAACGAAACGCCACGCACACGCCAACCGACACGTTCGCGGGAACGCGCATCGCCTGCAGTGCGCAAGCGAGCTCGCCGAGACGCGTGGTTGCGATCATGTTGAAAGCGAACATGAAGGCGGGCAAAACATGGCGATACATGAGAAGCGACGCCGCAAAGGGCGAAAGCAGGGTGTTCCCGCTCGCCACGAACAGCTGCGCCGTCACGGCGAACAGCGCATAGAAGGCAAGCCAGCGCACGATTGCGGAGAAGCGACGGCAATACGCCATCACGACAACGGTAAGCGCCAAAACGCCCATCTCGGCGAACAGGCTTTGCGCAAGCGCCATCTGCACGTTGATCGCCGCCAGAACCGCAAGCGACGTACGCGGGTCAAGATGGCGCGGTGCGGCGTTGGCAGACGTCGAAGGCTGCGTCTGCACTACCGCGTTCAAGGGCAAAGGCGCGCCCATCGAAAGAGCCATGCGATTACCGTCCTTCTTCCTGCTAGTTAGCTATATGTAACTCTTTACGGTAAAATACCGTTCAATAAGGCAATGCGAAAGACGGAACGGGAAGATGGAAAACTACGCCGAAAAGAATTCAAGTTCTGCCGAAAAATCAAACGGAAGCTACGCCGCAGGACAGGGAAACCCGCTTTACGACATGTTCGTCACACAGCTTTCGCAGCTGCACACCGTATGCGCGAAGGAAGCGCTCGCGCGCGGATTCGGACGGGCCGACCTGGTGCGAAGCATCGGCGAGACATGGTTCGTCGACCCCCAATACGGCAGGGGCTCCTACTGGTTCTATCTCATGGACGGTGACACCATCGTCGTGTCGATGGACATCACGTACAGACGCGCCGTGGAATCGGCTATGGAAACTGTTCCCTATCTGGGATTCGGCCTCTATGAACATGCGATGCCCATGTATTGCTCGCCCGAGTGCGCCGCATCCAACTGCATGCTCATGGGACATGACTGGGATGGCGGCCCCTACATAAGCTCGTTCGAGCCCGACAAGCGGCTGTCATCGGCGTCGATCACCATAGCCCCTGAAGCGATACACCGCTATGCGGATGCCTTGCACTGCGATGAGAAGAAACTGCACCGCGCCATCGGACGGCTCACCACGTCGGAGGGCGTGCCCGGCTTGCCCTCGGCGCTTCGAGGGCTCGACATCACCTACCCCGCCGCATCGGTCGCCGATTCGTATTATCACGCCAAGGTGATTGAATGCTTCGCGCTGCTGGCAAGCAGCATTCCCGAAAGGGTCGCGTCAGCCGATGCCGCGAACATAAGCGACAGGGACTGCGTCGAGTGCCTCTGCTCCTACATCGACGACAACTTATCATCCGATCTCAGCACGAAAACGTTGTGCGACATCGCCCATGTAAGCGAGGGGAAGATGATATCGGCGTTTCGCAATGTGCAGGGGGACACCCCGCAAAGCTACATCCGCGCACGGCGCCTGGAGCACGGACGACGCCTTCTCCTTGATGAAAGCCGCAAAATCAGCGAAATCGCCAAAAGCGCGGGCTACCGCAACCAGGGAGCGTTCGCTGACGCGTTCAAGCGTGCCTACGGCACGACGCCACGTGCCTATCGCAAAAGACTACGAATCGAATAGGAACAGCATCGAGCGATGCCCACTCGCCGATCCGCTATCCCAAGCGACGCGACTTGGTCTCGGGGCCGATCGCCAACGTGACGACGGCCGCCACCAGCGCGATGGCCACGATGCCGAAGTAGATGACGTTGGGCTGCAGGTTCGCCAAAATCCACGTGACGGCGAACGGCATGACCACGTTGACGGCCTTGCCGGCGCCCTGCGAGATGCCCGCGCCGCGGAAGCGGTACCTGGTGGAGAACAGCTCGCCCACGTACACGCTGATCACCGACGCGTTCAGCACGTAGAAGCCGATGGTCATCAAAAAGCCCAGCACGGTGATGAGCGCCGTCGAGCCGGCATTGAGCGCCATGGCATAGGCGAACGCGAACACCGCCACCCAGATGAACGCCCCGGAAACCTCGGCACGACGACCGAGCTTCTCGATGAGCAGCGCACCGATGAGCGCCCCGAGCGGCGCCGCGAGCATGGTGATGGTGGTGGACAACAGCGAGGTCTGCGTGGCCAGGCCGATGTTCTTCAGGATGGACGGGCCGAACGTGGTGTAGGTGTACTGCGTCAGCGACGTGCCGATGACCACCACGATGCCCAAGAACAGGTTGCGCGCCAGATGCGCATCGGAGTCCATGGCGCTCTTCTCGAATACCACCTGCTCAGCGGGCGAAACGCCGGCTTCTTCCATCTCGCGCTCGATGCGGGAGATGATGCCCTCCGCTTCGTCAAAGCGGCCGTGCTGGATGAGCCAGCGCGGGCTTTCCGGCATCGCCTGGCGCGCGATGCACACGATGATGGCCGCCACGCCGATGACCGCGAACACCAGACGCCACGACTCCTGCCCAAGCGGGCTCCAAATGGTGATGAAGAACAGGCACAGGAACATGCCGATGGGCGAGCCGCAGTTGGCGATGGTCGAGCCGATGGCGCACCAGCGGCCGCGGCGCGCGACGGGCGCGAACTCGTTGATCATGCTGAAGCTGGTCACCAGCTCCGAGCCCAAGCCCAAGCCCACGAAGAAGCGCATGGCTATCATGAACGTCATATTCGGGGAAAGCGCGCCCAAGATGGTGGCGAAGCCGAACAGCAGCAGGTTGAACTGGAACGCCTTGCGACGCCCGAGCTTGTCGCCGATAAGACCGGCGATCAGCGAGCCGATGAACAGGCCCAGAAAGCCTGCCGACAGAAACGCGGCGGTCTGCTCGTTGGTGGCGAACCCGGTTTCGGCCAGCGTGCTCTTCACGCCGCCTGCCAGGTAAACGTCCATGGCGTCCACGAACACGCCGGCCGAGGTCAGCGCCATCACCTTCTTGAACGTAGCCGTTGGTTGCGTGGCGTCCATGCGGTGCATGAGCTGCGCGGCGCGATCGACGCCTTCGCCCGCCTGCCCGCCCGACGCGGTTTCGTCTGCTTGCGACATGGTTTTCCCTTCTGCTTCTCCCTGCAACCGGGAACAAAAAATCCGCACGAGGGCATGCACGGCTAACAACAATGCGGTTAGCGTGCAGCCGACGAGCGGATTCATCGTTCTTGGTTGCGGGCTCCTTGCCGATGGCCGAAGGATCGCTTCGGGCATCGGCAAGGAACCTGTTTCGTAACACCTATCGTTCTACGGCGCCAAATCATACTACTTCGCTTTGGGTTTGGAATTTTCCGCAGGCGAACCCGGGAGATAAGACACAAACCCGCCACACAGCAGGGCCGATGAAGAAGAAGCCGCAACGTGAACGAATCGCGTTTCGCCGTCCGGGCCCCAGCTCGCGCGCCTCACCCGCCGCCTTTCCCCGATAACCATCGTTCGGAAATTCGGATATCCAGGCTATCTGGTTTCACGCGCACTGCACCGCATTCTCCGGTAAACTATCCACCTGGAAATAAACCCTAGAAATATAGTATGGCTTACCGCCATCAGACAAGCGAAGAAAGGGACGCCGCTTCATGAACGATTCCAGCTTCGAGGCCATGGCGCAGGAGATCGACGGTCTGCTCGGCATCGACCAGGCAAAACACGCTGATTGGCATGCGGACTCCATCGCCGTGCGCGGATACGAGGGCGTTGACGCGCGCACCGGGTCCATCAGCTACCCGCTGTACCAGTCGGCCACGTTCGCGCACCCCGCCTGGGGCGAATCGACCGGCTACTGTTATTCGCGTTGCGGCAACCCCACGCGCCTGGAGCTCGAGAACACCATCGCGCTTCTGGAGGGCGGGAAGAAGTGCATGGCGTTCTCAAGCGGCATGGCGGCCATCACCACGCTGCTGAAGCTGCTGCGCTCAGGCGACCGCGTGCTGGTGAGCGATGATCTGTACGGCGGCACCTATCGCCTGTTCAGCAACATCTACGCGCAATACGGGCTGGAATTCGACTACGTCGACCTGGCCGATCTCGATACCGCCGAGGCGGCGTTCACGCCCAACACCCGCCTGGTGTTCCTGGAAACGCCCACCAACCCCACCATGAAGGTTGCCGACATCCAGGCCCTGGCCGACCTGGCGCACAACCGCGGCGCGGTGCTGGCTGTGGACAACACCTTCCTCACCATGTATTTCCAGAAGCCGTTCGAACTGGGCGCTGACGTGGTGGTGTACAGCGGGACGAAATACCTGTGCGGCCACAACGACGTGCTGTCGGGCTTTCTGGTGCTGCGCGACAACAGCCTCCTCGAGCCGCTGTTCAACGCTACCATGAGCGAGGGCAACCAACTCAGCCCCTTTGACAGCTGGCTGATGCTGCGCAGCCTCAAGACGCTGGGCGTGCGCCTTCGCCAGCAGGAGGCCAACGCCAAGCGCATCTGCGAGGCGCTGAAGGCGAACCCGCACGTCACGGACGTGTTCTACGTAGGCGACCCCGACCATCCCGACTACGCGCTGTCGAAGCGCCAGGCCACAGGCTTCGGCGCCATGATATCGTTCAAGACCGACACGCATCGGCGCGCGATCGATGCGCTCGAGCGCACAAGGCTCATCCTGTTCGCCGAAAGCCTGGGCGGCACGGAAAGCCTGATTACCTACCCGCTCGTGCAAACCCATGGAGCCATCCCTGCACCCATGCTGGACAAGCTGGGCATCGACGACCGCCTGCTGCGCCTGTCGGTGGGCATCGAGGACGTGGAGGACCTGCTGGCCGACCTTGACCAGGCGCTCGCGTAAAGCGGGGCGGAAAGCGGAACGGAGAAGGAAATGACGAAGTACGATTTCGAGACCATCATCGACCGCCGCGGCACCGGGTGTCTGAAATGGGACGCGTGGAGCCGCCGCGGCCACGCCCCCGACGACCTGCCGCTTTGGGTGGCCGACATGGACTTCAAAACGGCGCCTGCCGCCATCGAGGCGCTCACCGAGCGCGTGCAGCACGGCGTGTTCGGCTACACCATGGCCACGGACGGGTATTGCGAAGCGGTGCAAAGCTGGTTCGAGCGCCGTCACGGCTGGCGCCCCGAGCGCGAGTGGCTCGTCATGACGCCGGGCGTGGTGTTCGCCCTGGCGGTAGCCGTCAACGCATTCACGCAGCCGGGCGACCACGTGATCATCCAACCGCCCGTGTACTACCCCTTCCGCCTGATGATCCAGGACAACGGCCGCAAAATGGCCACAAGCCCGCTGCTTTACCAGGACGGGCGCTACACCATGGACTACAAGGGCTTCGAACACCAGCTGGAGAAGACGGGCGCGAAGCTGTTCATCCTGTGCAACCCGCACAACCCCGTCGGCCGCGCCTGGACCGCCGACGAGCTGCGCCGCATCGGCGACATCTGCCTGCGCCACGGCGTCACGATCGTGGCCGACGAGATCCATGCCGACTTCGCACGCCCCGGCTTCAAGCACGTGCCGTACGCCTCGCTCGGCGATTCCTACGCGCGACACGCCGTGGTGTGCACGGCGCCCAGCAAAACGTTCAATCTGGCCGGATTGCAGCTGTCCAACATCTTCATCCCCGACCCCGACCTGCGCGCGGCGTTCAAACGCGCCCGCAACCGCACGGGCTACGACGAGCCGAGCGTGCTCGGCATCACGGCCACCCAGGCATGCTACGAACGCGGAGAGGAATGGCTCGACGAGCTCAAGAGGGTGCTCGACGGGAACTACGCGGTGCTGCAGGCGGCCGTCGATCGCATGCCGGGCGTAAGCCTGGTGCCGCTTGAGAGCACGTACCTACCGTGGCTGGATTGCAGGGGCCTGGGCCTGGACGACGCCGGCATCAAACGCCTGGTGGAGCAGGACGCGAAGCTGTGGCTTGACCTGGGCACCATGTTCGGCCCCAAGGGCAGCGGGTTCGTGCGCATGAACCTGGCAAGCCCGAAAACCCTGATCGAGCAAGCCTGCGATCGCCTGGAGCAGGCGGTGGCCAAGCTGGCGAAATAGCCGCGCGGGCCGCGACAACGGCAAACGCCGGAGCAAGCGGCGGAGACGGAGAGCAAAAAAAGGCGCGAACGGGGCAAACTCGCCCACGTTCGCGCCTTTCGCACGCTTAACCCCGCCGGCCAACCGCGCCTACCGCGCCAGCACCGGCACGCAGACGCGTTCGCGCAGGCCGCCCTCCAGCTCCACATCCACCACGCGCGCATCGGTGCCGTAGATGCGCGCGAGCATCTCTGTGGTGATGCATTCGGCCGGGGTGCCCTGCGTCAGCACCCGCCCCACGTCCATCACGATAACGCGGTCGGCGCAGAACAGCGCATGGTCGGGGTCGTGCGTGACCATGACCACGGCCTTGCCCATGCGCGAGAGCATGCTCATCCGCGACAGCACCAGCTGTTGGTTGCCGAAGTCGAGCGCCGCCGTGGGTTCATCCATGACCAGCACGTCGGCCTGCTGCGTGAGCGCGCGGGCGATCAGGACCAGCTGCTGCTGGCCGCCCGACAGGTTCGTGTAGGCCTTCTCGGCCAACCCCACGATTCCAAGAAGCTCGAGCGCCTGGTAGGCGATTTGCCTATCGCGCGCGGTGGTCTGCGCCAGCTTGTTGATGTAGGGCGTGCGCCCCATGAGCACCACGTCGGCCACCGAGAACGGGAAGGGCGGCGTGTGCGCCTGCGGGATGTAGGCGAAGTGCCGCGCCCGCTCGTGCTCGGGCATGCGCAAAAGCGGCTTTCCCTCCACCAGCACTTCCCCGCCCGCATGGGGCAAAAGCCCCATCATGGCCTTGAGCGTGGTGGTCTTGCCGCAGCCGTTCGCGCCGATGATGCACACGAACTCGCCGCGGTCGACGGAAAACGACACCCCGTGGACGATCTCGACCGGGTTCTTCTTGCCGTATCCGCACCGCAGGTCGCTAACCTCCAGCACCGCCATCAGCGCCACCCCTTCATATTATGTTTGAAGATGACCACGAAGAACGGCACACCGAGGATGGCGGTCAGGATGCCGATGGGCACCTCCACCGTCATGGCCAGGCGCGCGATGTTGTCCACCAGCAGCAGGTACACCGCGCCCACCACCATCGAGCACGGCAGCAGCACCTTGTAGTTCGGACCCACGATGGCGCGCGCAAGGTGCGGGATGACCAGGCCGATCCAGCCCACGATGCCCGCCACCGCCACCGACGCGCTCGTGATGAGCGTGGATGCGAAGATGACCAGCAGGCGCGTGCTGCGGGTTTTCACGCCCATGGCGCGCGCCTCCTCATCGCCGAAGGACAGCACGTTGAGCTTCCATGATTGAGACATCAGGATGATGAACCCGATGAGCATGGGCAGCAGGCTCACCAGGAAATCGCCCGCATTCACGTTGGAGAAGCTGCCCATGAGCCAGAACGTGATGGTGGGCAGCTTGTCGTCGGCATCGGCCAAGAACTTCACCATGGACATGCCGGACTGGAACAGCGTGGACACAAGGATGCCCGCAAGCACCAGGCCTAACGTCGGGTCATAATCCACCTGCCGGTTGAGCCACACGGCCATGCCCACGGCCAACATGCCTCCCAGGAACGCGAACAGTTGCACGTATTCGCCCGCCAGACCCCACAAAAGCGCCAGGCACGCGCCCAAGCTGGCGCCCGCCGAGGCGCCCAGAAGGTCGGGCGAGGTCAGCGGGTTTTTGAACATGCCCTGATAGCTGGCGCCGGCCACGGCGAGCGCCGCGCCCACCAGCATGACCACGCCCACGCGCGGCAGGCGGATGCGGAACAGCACGCGGTCCATCTTCGGGTCCACGTTCGCCGGATCGAAGAAGTGCGCCCAGAACGTCTGGCACACCTCCACGGGCGTCATGGCGTACTTGCCCATCATGAACGAGAAGAAGAACGCCGCCACCACCGCCAGAAGAATGAGCAGCTTGACCTTGAGCGAAACCTTCGAGCCGAACGTCTTGTCGGCGGCCTCGCGCACCGCGGCGTCGTCGGCGTCGGCACGGGCGTCGATGCTGCCGAGCAGCTCGCCGACGAGGCGCTCCTCGCGGGCGGCCGCGTCCGCCGCAGCAAGCGTTGCGTTCGCGGTATTATCGTACGCTTCCGGCTGCGCTGCCGAACAGTCCGCCGCTGCGCACCCCTTCGCGCCCGCCTGCGCCTCGGGCGCTTGCGCGACCACTAGTCGGCCCCGTTCGCGCGGGCGTTCTTGACCGCCTCGCCGGAAGACGCCGAGGACCCTCCCGCCGCGGCGCCGCTGGCCGCCTGCGCCGAACCGGCGGCAGCCGACGACCCCGCGGACGCGGAAGCGGATGCCGATGCGCCCGAGCCCGATTCGCCGGAAGCTCCCTCGGAGCCTTCGGCCGCGCCGTTTTCCTGCACCAGGTACAGCTTGCCGGTGTTCGGGTCCTGGTACACCTTGCCCGCGTCGATGTAGTACGAGCCGCCCGACGTCACGTCCTCGGGCATCTGCTCGGGATCGACCTCTTCCATACTCGATTCGTCAACCTCGTCCACCGTCGTGGTGGCGATGTTCCAATGCAGCATGAGCATAACCAAGAAGCCGCAGGCCAAAACAAGCATGCAGTCGACCATGTTCACGATGTAGGCCGAGGGGTTCACATCCTCGCCCATGTCCGCGCTGCTGCGGCGGAACGAGCTGCGGCGAAAATCGCGATGCATACTACTCGCCGCCCTTCGCCGCCGGCTCGCCGTCGGCCGTGGCATCGGCGCCGGCAGCCTCAGCCGTCGTAGACCGCGCCTTCGCCGCACGATCCATCTGCTTGAACTCCTCCATCGGGTCGCCGTCGTAGTTCGCCGGCAGCTTCACGCCCGCCTTGCGCGCCTCGGCGGCCTTATCGAGCACGCATGTCATTAGCGACTCCAAGGCGCCCAGGTACTCGCCGTACCAGCCGCTGCGCACCTTCGACACGATAAGGGAGACGACGGCGCAGGTCAGGCCGCACACCGTTGCGTCGAACGCCACCGTCAGCGACTGCGACAGCAGTGTGACGTTGTTCTGGCCCAGCGCCACGATGCCCGGGCCCAGCGGGATCAACGTGCCCATAAGGCCCAGAAGCGGCGCGATCTTGGAGATGGTGTCGGTCCAGGCCAGACGGCGCTTGCACAGGCGCTCGGCGCGGCTGATCTGGTTCTGCGCCAGCGCGAACAGCGGCTCCTCGGGCAGGCCCATGTTGCGCGCCGCCGTGATGAGCGCGGCCTTCTGGTAACGCAAAAGCTGGCCATCGGAGACCACCTGCGCCACATCGCCGTATTCGGCGTCGTTGATCTGATTCACGATGCGCGGCATGTTCTGCTTGAAGTGGCGACGCTCGGTGAAGAACTCCACGATGACCGCGCCCAGGAAGAACAGCGTCACGGCGATAAGCGCCACGATGAGCACCATGACGGGCGTGAGCAGGCCCTGCGCGATGTCGTGCAGGATGTCGGGAAGGTAAGTGTCGTTGTACAGGTCCACGGGTCTCTCCTTTTATCTAACGCTTGCCATACGGCGGATAGCTGTTGCCTAGCAGGTCCTTCGCCTGGTCATCGGTGATGTCGCACCAGTACAGCAGGCTGTAGAACCGCTTCACTTCCTCAACCATGTCCACGTCGTAGCGATCGGGGTAGAGCATGTTCGCCACCCACTGCAGGCCCAGGAAGCGGTTGACTCCCGGCGGACGGTCGCACCAGGCGAACGGCGCGTTGGGCATGGTGTATACGCGCCCGTCGCGCACGGCGCGGATGACGGCCCAGTCGGAGCTGGTGCGGATGATTTCATCCGCACCGCCGCGGATGACGTCGTCCCACGCGATGATGACCTCAGGGTCCCATTGGATGACCGACTCCAGCGACACCGACGACATGCCGTAGCCGCTGGTTGACACGGGGACCGCCGCCACGTTGCGCGCGCCCGCCTCGGCGAACGTGCGCGCGTGCAGCGACTCGTTGGGTTCGGATGCCAGGCCGAACGGGCCCTCGGCGTAGTACAGCGACACCTTCTGCTCGTCGGGGATATCGCCCACCGCGGCGCGCACGTCGTTGTAGATGCCCTCGCAGTACGCGGCGATCTTCTCGGCGCGTTCGGTCTGGCCCATGATGTCCCCGATGAAGCGGTACGCGTTCATGACGTTCGTGAACGAACCGTCCACCATAACCACGGGAATGCCCGTCTGCTCCTGCAGGTTGTTGCAGGTGGAGATGTCGGACGAGGAGATGGCCACGGCACTGACGTCGAACACCAGCTGGATGTCCTCGGCCATGAGCATCTCCAGGTCGATCTCGCCGCCGCCGGCGAGCGAGCCCATGTACTTGAGCTTGTCCATGCCCTCGGGCAGATACGCCAGCTCCTCATCGGTGAACTGGTACGCGCAGCCGCCCTGCAGCTCGGGCGCCAGGCTGAACACGTAGATCTCGGCCAGGCCCGAGGTGAAGTAGAGGCGCTCAAGCTTGTCAGTGGTCGGGATGACCACCTCGCGGCCCGCATGGTCTACCACCTTGCGCTCGCCGCGGAAGAAGGCGTCGCCGGCCTCGGAGCGGCACCCCGTCAACGTGGACAACGCGCCGGGCAACGCTAGCGTGAGCGCCGCCGCGCCGCCGAACTTGATGAACGAGCGGCGCGTGATGCCGCCCAATCCTGATCGCTGATTCGTTTGCAACGTGAATTCCCCCTATTTCGTTGCGGATACGTCGGTTGAAAGCTAGTCGATGGAGATCTGTCGCGGGTCGTAGCCGTCGAGCAGCGCCGCGGCCAACGTGGCGCGGTCGTCGATGGCCCATGCACCGTCCGAGCCGCGCGTCACCGGGACGGCGACCTCCAAGCGATCGGTGCCCACCTGGGCATTTTCCACGGCGGCAGCGAAGCGCTCGTTCGCATAGCCGTCGCGCATGGCGTCCGCGCCATCCGCCAGCGCCTGATCGCGCGCCTGCTCGAGGATGGGCAGCACCTCGGCCATGCGCTTGGCGTTGAACGCCACGTGCACCGTGGCCGAATCGCCCTGCACATCCACCCCCGCGACTTCGACGTCGGCGCCGTCGAAGTACCATTCGCAGAACGCATCCTCGCCCACGCCGTAGTCCTGCGGGTAGAAGAGCACACCGGAAAGCAGCTCCGACGCCGTGCCGCTTTCCGTGGCAAGCCCGGAGGTGACCGACGTGACGGCGTCCTGGGCAGCTTGTTCCTGCGACGCGGCGCCACTGCATCCCATCATGCCTGCGGACGCGATCAAAGACGCAGCAAGGGCCGCGGCGCACACCTTCCCGCGCGCGAGCGAGACGAAGCCGTGCGTCCTTGATTCCATCTGCAACATGTGCCGTTCCTTTCTCGTGCGACCCCGCGGCATCGCGCCGCGGGGCCTTCGTTTCAGCAGGGGCGGCCCGTAGATTCGGGCCGCCCGTTCGCCAGCGCGGGGAAACCGGTCATCCGGAGCCCCGCGCTGGCAGCGAGCCTAGCGGCTCATGCGACGGCGGGCGAATGCCACGCCGATCGCGGCGGCGACGATCGCGCACACTGCGGCGACGACGCCGCCGAGCACGTCGTCGCCCGTGGGAGCGAGCGCGGTCGCGTTGGCCGCGGCAGGAGCAGCGCCCGTTTGCGGAGCGGTAGCCGTGCCGGTGGGGCCGGTCGAGCCGGTGGAGCCGGTGGGACCAGTCACCTGATCGCTCGGAACGGACGCCGCAGGCGCCTTCGCGATGGCGAACGTGCCAGAGGCCGTGCCGGCGTAGTTGCCCTTGAAGGTAACCGTATAGCTTGCCGTTCCCACCTCGACGTTGTTCGCGTACGCCACGTCATAGTCGACGCCGACGGCCAACGTCACGCCGTTGTACACGACGGTCAGAGCGGGCTCGAGCGCCGCGCCGGTGTAGATTTGACCCGGAGCGGTGATGGTGACCACGTCCTTCGCCAGGTTCTTCGAGGCGACCTTCACGGCAACCTTGACGCTTGCGGCGTTGTAGTTGTCCGCGTCGGCCGGAGCGAAGCGCACCGTCATGCAGGCGATGCCGGACTCGGCGACCTGCGGCATGCGCTGCGGGTCGTCCCAGGCGAACGTGCCGGCGACGCTTGCCGTGCCGCCCGCAAGCGTGCTTTCCCCAAGCGTCTGGCCGAACACCAGATCGGTTGCGGAAGGAGCCGCCGTGATAACGGGCGTGGCCTTGTTCACCGTCAGCGCCACCAGGCGCTTGACCGTCTTGGTGGCGGAATCCCAACCATCGACCGCAGAGTAGTCGGTAGAGGCCAGCTGCTCGTCGGTGGGCGTGAACACGGCAGCGTAGGCGCCGCACTTCACCGTCGGGACCGTTGAGACATCGGCCCACTTCCAACCGGAAGGAAGCTTGACGCCCGCAAGCGTGGCCGTCGGGTCATACGTCACCGGGTCGAGCACCGGGCTGGCAAGCTCGCACGCAATCTTCGTGCGCACATTCAGCGGCTTGGAAACGGCATCCTCATAATCAGGTAGGCCGGACACCTTCGCGTACACGTAGTAGGCGGTATCGGCATCCAGGCCGGTGAAGCTTGCGGAATCCTGCCATGCAAGGGTCGAGGCGTCGGCGCCCGCAGAGGACGAGATCGCGTACTGCACCGCTGCGGAGGTTTCGCCATCCAGCGCCGTTGCCGGCTTAGCCTGGGCCGTTACCGTCACGGAGTTGGAGGAGGCATCGAAGCCCTCACCGCTCCACGCGATGGAGTTGGGGGCCTTCGCCACCACCAGGTCCACCGGATCGGTGGTCGCGGAAACGGCTTCGCCCTTCGCATCCTTCGCGGAAACCACGCAGTACACCGTATAGGTGCCTGCAGGCATGCCGGCGGGCAGCTCGTAGGTCGTCGACGTCGCGCCCTCGATGGGCGTGCCGGCAACGCGAGCACGCGCCGTGGCGTCGACGCTGTACCACTGGTAGGACACGTCAGTCAGGCCGCTCATGAGCTTCGCGTCGACGGTGGCCGCGATATCGCCCCGCTTATAGCCGAACATTCCTTCGCCGCCCTCGACCTTCGCGATCGAGACCTGCTGCTGGAACACCAGCTTCGTGAGCCCCGACCAGAAGCGGTTGCCGCCCGTGGCGCCGTCCCAGGCGCCCATGATACTGACGATGCCGGAGCCGGAGCCCATCTCCTGGGCGCCCTCGAGCGCCTCGGAGACCGTGTCGCCGCTGTCCTTCGCATAGGCCAACATGACGCCCGCGGGCAACGTGCCGTCGGCTTCGCCGAGCACGGTGTCGCTCTCGGCGTCGGGATACCACTTGCCGGCGTTGGCGGCGTCGAGCGTTCCGCTCCAAGCCTTCGGACTGGCCTTGTCGAAGAAGAGCTTGTCGCCGCCCGAGACGTCAAGACCCAGGTTGGCGATCAAGTCATCGAACGTGACGTAGTCCGTGGAGCGATAGACGTTCCACTTGCCGCCCTTGTAGTACTGACCGCGCGCCTCGCCGTCCGACTTCCAGTTCAGCAGGTCGTCATAGCTTGCATCCTTCGATGCGATGACGTTGCCTTCCGCATCCTGCGTCTCGACCGTCAGCGCGGTCGCGGCGTTGCGCGTCACCTCGACGGTGGCAACGTTGCTCCAGAAGCGGTTGCCGCCCACGGTGTTGTCGCACACGCCCATCAGCTGCAGCGGGGCCATCGACGTGTCCAGCTTCACGTCGCCGGACTCCGCCGCCGCTAGCGCGGCCGCCGGGGTGTCGCCCGTGCCGGAGGTGTAGCTCAGAGCCAAGCCTGCCGGCAGTGTCCGGCCGGCAGCGCCCAGGTTCACCGTGGAGCCCTGGGATTCGGCGTTGGGATACCAAGCGCCGCTGTTCATGGTGCCCAAGGTGCCCGACCACTTGCCGCTACCATCGGCGGCGCACGCCTTCACGACGTCGTACGCGCCCACGGAAAGGCCCAGGTTAGCGAACAGGTCGTTATACGTCACGTAGTTCGTGGAGCGGTAAACGTTCCACTTGCCGCCCTTGAAGTACTGGCCGAGCGCCGGATCGCCGTTAGTAGTAGCCCACTCCTCAAGCTGCGCTTTGGTCACCTCGAGGGTCTGTTCCACCGTGCCGGCGGAATCCTTCACCACGACGTTCAGGGCGACGGGAACCTTCTTCACCACGATCTTGTCGACGTTGCTCCAGAAGCGGTTGCCGCCCGTGGCGCCGTCCCAGGCGCCCATGATCTGCAGCGGGGCCTTCCCCGTGTCCAGCTTGGCGTCGTCGGCCTCCGCAGCAGCCAGGGCGGCCGCCGGGGTGGCGCCCGTGCCGGAAGTGTAGCTCAGCGCCAGGCCCGCCGGCAGCGTCTGGCCGGCCTCGCCCAGCGTGACGGTCTTGCCGTCGCTGCTCGCCTCGGCGTTCGCGTACCACTTGCCGGACTTCATCTGAGCCAGCGTGCCGGTGAACTTGCCCATGCCATCGGCGGCGCACGCCTGCACGGTGTCGTACTTGCCCAGGCTCAAGCCCAGGTTGGCGAACAGGTCGTCGTAGGTTACGTAGTTTGTGGAGCGATAGACGTTCCACTCTTTGTTCTTGTAGTACTGGCCGAGCGCAGGATCGCCGTTAGTGGTAGCCATGTCCTTGAGCTGGGAGGCCGTGACGGTATAGCTCGCCTCGAGCGTTCCGTCGACCTTCGTCACCTCGACGGTGATGGCGCTCTTGTCGGCCTCTTCCCACTTCGCGTACAGCACCTTGTCGGCAGTCACCGGGGTGGCGAAATCGTACGCGGAATCGGCGAGCGTCTTGCCACCATCGGAGCTCTCGAACCAGCCGATGAACGTGCTGTTGACCTTGGCCGGGTCGGTTGCGGGTTTCACAACAGCGGCGCCCTTGGCCACGGCTTGCGCCTCGGGCACCGGCGTGCCGCCGAGCGCGTTGAAGCTCACGGTGAACGCGGCCTTCTCAGGGGCCTTGCCCATCGACTCGAACTTCCATTTATTGGTCTTCACCATGTTCTGGGCGAACGTTGCGGCGGCGGTGCCGTCATAGGCCTTCGCCGTTACACCGTTCACGCCATAGAACGAGCTCTTGGTAAGCACATCGGTGGCGAATTCGGGCATGCTGCCGGATTCGCTCAGGAAGGTCACGTTCTTCAGCACACCGTTGTCGCCGGAGAAGGCGTTCTGCCCGATGGTCTTGACCCCCGCAGGGATGACGACCTCGGAGATGCCCGTCTTGGCGAAGGCGAAGTTGCCGATCGTCTCAAGCTGCGAGCCCTCGGCGAACGTGACGGACTTCAGCTGCGTCATGGACGCATCGCCGGTGGTGGAGGCGCCGAATGCGTACGCGCCCAGCGACTTCACCGTTGCGGGGACGCTCACGCTGGCGACCTTCGCCTTCGACTCGTTTGCCTTCGAGCCGGAGAAATCGCTTGCCAGGCCGCCGAACGCCTTATCGCCGATAGCGGTCACCGTATAGGCCTTGCCGTCATGCTCGACCGTCTCGGGGATGGTCAGGTTGAGCGCATCCAGCGCGCCGTTGTACTCGACGCCGGTCACCGTGGCGGTGCCGTCGGCGTTGAACGCGTACTGCAGCTCGTACGGCGTGCCCTCGACCAGGTTGAACGTGCCGGACTTCTCACCGGTATAGGCGCCCGTGCCCACGATCTTGAACGAGGCCGTGCCAAGTTTATCGTTACCCGTATAGGAAATGGTGTAGTCGGAACCTTCCGTCAGCTGCGAGCCGCCATACCACACGGTGATAGGCTTGTACACGCCGCCCTGCTCGAACACGATGTCGTCCGTGCCCTTGACCTGGGCATCGGCGATGTCAAGCTTGGCACCCTGGTCGACGATTTTGAACTTCATGTTGTCGTAGTTGCTGAAGTTGCCGCCGGAGATGTAGCGGGCGGTCACGTAGCCGAAGTCCTCGCCGCCGGCCTTGCCCAGGTTCTCCTTGCCGGCCTCCACGACCTGGCCCTCGTTCAGCGAGGCGCCGTAGACCACCCTATAGTCGATGCCGGGCGTCAGGGACTTGCCCTTGTACACCACGTCGTTGACCGTAGGCTTGATGTTCTTGCCCGTGTACGACACCGTCAGCAGGTCATCGTTTTGATGCTCGGGGGAAAGATCGGCGCGCAGCGTCATGGAATCCCACGCGATGTCGTTCGCGGTATCGCTTTCCTTGGGGAAGCTGATGATGCTGCCATCATAGGACACCGACGTCGGATAAGCGTTCTGCTTAAGCTTCTCGGCGTCCTTGTCCCACGCGATCTTGGCCGTCTTGATGGAGAACGTGCCGCTGGCCTGGCCGGTGAAGTGCTCGGAATCGGCCGAGGCGGTCACCACCATGGCGTACTTCTTCGCGTTGACGGCGCCTTTCTTGCCCGTGTCCTCGGTCGTGGCGTTGCCGGACGCATCGATGTTCGACAGGTTCTTGTCGCTTTGATCGAAGGCGAACGTGTACTCGCTGGAGGCGATCTCCTTGCCCGCTGCGTTCTTCACGTGCACGCCGGTCGCGGCCGGCTCCTGCGCCGTCCAGTTGAACACCTTCGTATCGAAGGTGACCGTGCAGTTCGCCAGGTCGCCCTTGTCGATGCCGTACGCGAACGAGCCGGCTTCGCCGGAGTACGCGCCGATGCCCTGCACCTTAGCAGCGTAAGGCTTGCTGTCGGCTGCCGTGACCTCGATGGCTCCCTCCTGCGGGACGACGCGGAAGTCGGTATCCTGCTGCAGCTGCTTGCCGTTGAGCGTGACCGTCGCCTTCGGCGTTGCGGCCAAGCCGGTGTACTGGGCGTTCGCGGCGAATTCCACCGTTGCGGCCGAAAGGTCGGTCGCAGGCCAATCGACCTGGGAGCTCAGCGCCGGGTTGCCACCGTTGACCTTACCGTTGGACTTCGTCCAGTACGTGCCCCAGCCGTCCTTGTCAGCGCTGACGTTCAGCACGGCGATGGCGTTGGTGGTGTTGGGGTTGTAACGCGAGACGTTATCCTGCTTTGCGGGGTCGTAGGCGTTGTTCGCCTTGAAGTCGTCCGCGGAGAGCAGCACGTTGTTGTACACGGTGCCGCCGGATGTCTCGGTGTCGTCGGCGTACATGCCGTACACCAGGCGATCGTTGTACACCAGGCCCGCAACCGCCACGTTATCGTGCACATAGCCGCCGTTGTCGCCCACCAGCGCGCGCTGGCGCATGTTGTCCATGGCCTTCACCGCGCCGGCGTTGTAGCAGCCGTACAGCTCGGGCGTGCCCGAGGCGTTCTGCTGCTCGCCGTCCACGCTCTTCGTGAAGCTCGACAGGTTGCCCGCGATGCCGGAGGCGAAATAGCCGCCGGACTGCGTGATGGTGCCGCCCTCGCCGGTCCAGGTGCCTGCCACGATGGTGCCCAGGTTGCCGCAATACGAGACCGTGCCGTAGCTGCTGCCGACGATGCCCGCCGGGAACGGCTTGGTGGCGCGGCTACCTAGGATGGTGGCCGCGGAATCGTTGATGCAGCCCGAGATCTGGGTGTAGGTGCCCGCACGGCCCACGATGCCGGCCGGGAACGAGTAGCCGTACACGCTACCGTAATTCGTGCAGTTCGTCACGGCAAGCGCGCCCGCGCCCGCGGCCATGCCGTCGTCGGAGCCCTCCTGCGTGAAGTTGCCCGAGTACGACGTGGTGGTGGTCTTCGCGCGCAGGCCGCCCACGATGCCGCCCATGCCCGAGGCATGCGGAGCATCCAAGTAGCCGGAGTTCGTGCAACCATCGATGGACCCGCGGCTGTAGCCCGCGATGCCGCCCACGTTGGAGGACTGCGAGTACACCGTGTTGCCGAAGCGATCGAGGCCGTTGGTCTTGGGCGTGTCGACCTTCACCGAACCCGTGTTGCTGCAGTTCGAGATCGTGCCGTGCGCCGTGCCCGCGGCCTTGTCGACGGTGGAATCCACGTCGCCCGCGCTGCCCACGATGCCGCCGATGTTGATAGCCAGGATGGACTGATCCTCCCAATCGGCGTCGGCGGAATCGGCCTTGTACGGCACGCCCGGCTCGGACACGGAAACCGCTCCCGAATTCGAGACGCCGGTCACGTCGCCTGTGCAGATGCCGGCCACGCCGCCCACGTTCTTGATGGGGAAGACGATGTCGCGCGTCTGGTCCATCGTGTGCGAAACCGTCAACGTGCCCGCGTTGGACACGTTGGAGATGGAGCCCTTCGAGGAGCCCACCAGCACGCCGACGTTCTCGATGGCCTTCGTATTATCGGTGGCGGCGATGGTCAGGCTGACCGTTTTATTGATCTTCACGTTCGAGATACTCGAGCCCTCGCCCGCCGCGCCGATGAGGCCGACGTTGGCGGTTGCGCCCTGCGCATCGATCTTCACGTTGACGATCTCATGGTCCTTGCCGTCGAACGCGCCGTCGAAGGTGCGGCCGCCCTGGCCGCCCACGGGCAGCGCGTCCTGGCCGAAGAAGTTCAGGTCACCGCCCAGTTCGACGGTTTTGCCCTTGAACGAGTCGGCGGTCGCGCCCGCCTGGCTCTCGTCGGCGGACCCGTTCACCAGGTTGGCGAACGCGTTCCACTGACCGGGCGTCTTGATGACGTACGTCGACCCCGTGGCGTTTTTGTACCACGAATAGTCGACGGTGAAGGAGTTCGCGATGGCGATCGCCGGAACGGCGACAAGGGCAACGGCCGCAGCCAGCACGGCCGCTATCGCCTTTCGCGAGAACCTCCTCCCTTTCTTCGCATGCACAGCCGTCGAGCCGCGCGATGGCGGCTGTGCATGCTGCCGCGTTTCGTGCATATGCTGCACTCCTTTCCTTCCCTTTCCGATTCAAAATCGTGCTGCTATATCAGCGACGTCGGCCTTGCCTGTCGTCGATACCAAAGAGCCGCCTGCCCGGCGCCAGCCACCACGGCCGCCGCGCCCAAGGGGCCGGCGTATTTCTTGAAGGGGTTGTCATGCTCCACCGTGCGCTCCACCTCCGAAGCATTCGAGTTGGGAATCTGGTACACCGAGTACGCCGGAGCGCCCGAGCCGGAGTCGCCTGCGGAGGCCTGCGCGCCCGTGTCAGCCTGCCCGGCCGAACCCGATTGCGCGCCCTCGGCGGCGTTGTCGGCCGCATCGGAGCCGCCCTGCACGTCCGTGCCTCCCTGGTTGCCCTTGGCCATGCCCGAGCCTGTGCCGTTCCCCTCGTCGCCCGAGCCGGCGCCGTCGCCGGTGGTCGCGCCGTTGGAGATGCCGCCACCGCCCGGCTGATTGTCTTCGTTGTTCGACCCGCCCGGGTTTTCGCCGTTCCCGGGCTGCACCGGGGGACCGCCTGCCAGCACCACGTACAGCGTGTTGATCCACTTGATTTGAAACTGCGACGTGCCGCCATCGGGCGTGGAACCAAACAGCAGGCGGAAGCGCGTCGCCTCGGTCATGTCGAAGTTCGGGTCGGTGCCGGCGTTTTTGATCTCGTTGCTCTCGAACGCGATGATCGGGTACACCTGCACGGCGCCCGCATAACTTCCGATGTCGATGTTAGGGAAGTAGTAGCGGTTCGTATCGAAGATGAACGCCGAGCTGACGGGCCGGTCGATGTTGTCCGCCGTCCCGAAGTTCAGCTGCGACATGCCCGCGATGTTCACGCCCGCGTCCTCGAGCAGCGTCGACAGGGCCACGCCGCGCCCGGTCATAGTGTAGTAGGCGCTATCGCTGAGCGCGGTATAGGTGGCGGTCACCGAGCCCATGCCCTCAAGCTGCTCAAGCGAGTACTCCTTGTTGATGACGAAATGCTCGTCGGAGTCGTCGTGCAAGTCGGCGGGCGGGTCCTCCTCGTAGTACGCCTTGACCTTGATGGAGCTTTGCGGGTGGTAATCGTCCCGCACCTCCCCGCCGGTGGGGTCCTTCGTGTTGACCGTGGCGCCGCCCGTCACCGTGGCGCCGCCATGGCCTGCGGCGCTGGCGCAGTAAATCGACGCTATGCCGTAGCGCGACGGGCGGAACAGGCCCGTGGTCTGGTCGATGGCGGCGATGGTGTCGCCTACGTACCATGCGACATCGGCGATATCGCCGGTTTGCGAGGCGATGGAGCCGTTTTTCGTCGAGTACGTTTGGGTGGCGCCCGTTGCCGGGTCCACCACGTCGACCAGGGCGTAGAACTGGGCCGTAGCCGTGGACAGATCCTGCTCAAGGACGTAGGGGCCCGACAGCGCCTCCCCATCGGGGCCCGCGATGCGGATGCCGGACACGTAGCGCGCATCGGTTTGCCCGGTCACCTCAACGTAGATCGTGCAGGCAAGCGGCGAGCCGCCCTGCGTGTTCGCCGTGGCAGTGGCCGTCACGGCCACAATGCCGTCGCCCACCGCGGTCAGGATGCCGCCGGGCGAGATGGTGGCGATGGAGGGATCGGACACCGACCAGCTGACGTAACTTTGGTTCGCCACGCTCGTGCCGTCGTTCCACCAGGCCACGTTGTCGAACCACAGCGTGCCGCCCTTCGTGGAGATGCGCTGGGCGATGGCCGAGCTGGGGCTGGATGCGACGCCGACCGTGGCGCCCAACTCATGCGACCAGATGGAAACATCGGCGATGTAGGGCTGTTGCGCAGGCTGGGAAGGCGACGTCGGAGCGGTGACCGACCCGCCGGAAGAGCCCGACCCCGCATCGGCGCCGAATGCATCAGGTGCGGGCATCAGCCCCGCAGCCAGCGAAAGGCTCAGCAGCACCGCCGCCAAGCATCCAAGCCCCTTATCCTTTAGCCAAGCCATCGTGCGAAGCGTCCCCTTAATTCTTCTCATCCACGTTTATTCACGCGTAGCTATAACCTATATCATTCATATTCTATAGCAGGATGGCTATATTTCAATGCGCGTATATTCTTGTTAATGATTATTTGCGAATAAAAATAGGATACAGCACGAAGAGCCCTTCGCTCCCGATCTTTCACCACCCAAAATCCCTATTGCTTTACTGCGATAGAGTGCTAAAGTGATTTCATCGTATCCGCATGGCGCTGTCGCATGCCCGATAGGCATCGGGCATGCGACAGCGCGCCGGCCTGCCAGCACGGTCGGCACGCTGAAAGGAACGCCCATGGGCAACCAACCGAACGAAGGCGGCGCGCAGAAGGAGCCCGCCGTCGGCCTTAAGCGCACGCTCGGCCTGCGCGAGGCCATCACCATCACCGCCGGCACCGTCATCGGCGTCGGCCTGTTCACCACCGGCGGCAACGTCGTCGGCGAGATGGGGTCGTTCGTGGTCCTGGCAACGGCGCTTGCGGCGCTCATCAGCATCTACCCGGCGCTCATGTACGGCGAGATGGGCGCGGCGCTGCCCTTCGCCGGCGGCACGTACCAGTACGCGTCGCTGGGCCTGGGCCGCCCCGCGGGCTTTCTGGCCGGATGGAACTTCATCATGTCGCTCATCGCCGTCACCGGCGGCGAGGCGCTGGCGTTCAGCTACTACTTCAAGACCATCTTCCTGGCGTTCGGCGTAGAGCTGCCCGTCGACGACGTGGTCATCGCCATCATCGCGCTGGTCGCGTTCATCATCGCCAACGTCCGCGGCGTGGAGCTGACGGGCAAGCTGCAGAACGGCTTCATGTTCTTCTTCTGGGGCGTGGCCGCCATCTGGTTCCTCACCATGATCCCCAACGTGCAGCTGCCGAACTTCGTGACCGCGCCCGACTTCATGGGCGACCTGGGCACCGGCGGGTTCATCGCCGCCGTCGCCATGATCTGGTGGTGCTTCGCCGGCTTCGAGACGTGCTGCGCCATGGGCGAGGAGATCCGCCATCCGCAGATCAACATCCCCCGCGCCATGATGCTCTCGCCGTTCATCATCTTCGTGGTGAACGCCCTGTTCCAGTGGTTCCTCGTGGGCATCGTGCCCGCCGACGGGCTTGCCGCCGTGGCCGAGTCCTCCGCGCCCTACGCCGAGGCCATGATGGGCGCCGGCATCCTGGGCCTGCCGCTTGCGTTGCTGGCGCTGGGTGTGGCGTTCGGCGGAGACTTCTCCACCTTGAACGCTTCCATCGCGGTGCCGCCGCGCTATCTGTTCACCATGGCCCGCGACGGCAGCCTGCCTGCCGTGTTCGCCAAGCTGCACCCGAAGTATCGCACGCCTTACGTGGCCGTCATCACGCTCGGCGTGCTCACGGTGGCGCTGGTTGCCACCAGCACGCTGGACTACATCGCGTCGCTGTCGCTGTTCGCCGACCTGTTCTACTACGTCATCGGCATGGTGGCGTGCCTGGGCCTGCGCCGCAAGCTGCCCGACCTGAAGCGCCCGTTCAAAGTGCGCGGCATGGTGCCCGGCGCGGTGATCAGCATCGTCATCTATCTGGTCATGATGACGCAGCTTGACACGGATGCCCTGGTCACCGGCGTGATCTACTGTGTGGTGGGCCTGGTCATCTACGCGGTGTGCGCGAAGAAATACGGCACGCGCGCCATCGACGTGAACGCCGTGCAGGACACCAGCGAGCCCACGCCTGACGAGCGCGCCAAGATGGATCGCGAGTTCCACATCTGGATCGCCGCAGCCGCCATCGGCTGCGCGCTGGTTGCCCTGCTCTACCTGCTGCCCAACCTGCTGGGATAAGGCGCCCGCCCCGCAAAACGCCCCGAAATCGACAACGGCCCGTCGACCTGCCCCACGCAGGCCAACGGGCCGTTCTGCGACGCCGCGACTATCGCCGGCACACCGTTTCCCCAACTTGTTCGACTGTTCCCTCTACGGCAATGCCGGAGCAAACGAGAAATCTCCCGCGCTTTCCTCCGTCAACTCGTCCAGGCAAAACGTCATATAAAGCGGAGCGTACGTGACCCGCCCTTCCTGTGAAAGGTTGTTGCGAGACAGCACCACTGCTTCCGGGATCTTATAATCCCGAATGTCCAGAAGGTGGTTCAGCGCCGCATGCGCCCGGACCTTCTTACCCGATTTCACCTCGACGGGCACTACCTTCCCGCTTTTCCCTTCTATAAGAAAGTCCACCTCACCAGCCTGCTCGGACTGGTAATACCACAAAGGAACACCCAGAGCCGTCAGCTCCTGCGCCACCACGTTCTCGTACACGCCGCCAAGGTTCGGGTCCTTCATGTCAAGATAAATCGCCCGCGCCGTGCTTTGCGGATAGCGCGATACGAGCATGCCCGTGTCCGATTCGTACAATTTGAACTTCGACACCTGCTCCGTGCGCTTCAACGGGCATCGCGCCTCGGTGATTTGCAGCACCTGCAAACCGACCCCAGCGTTCACCAACCACAGGAAATCATGGTGAAACGACTCCATACGCGCCGCATCGCGCAGCGACGACAGCTTGAACCGATGCGTCGCCCCTTCAAGTTGCACGGGAATCTGATCGAAGATCGCGCGGACCTCGAAAGCGCGATTACCCGCATATTTGCCGATGTCTTGCGCGTATTGCCGCACCAGCAACGTCTGCATCGCGCGCGTTTCCGCAAGCGAGTAGACCGAATCCACGTACTTCTGCACCACCTCGGGCATGCCGCCGGCCACGATATATGCGCGATAGTTTCGCATCATGATGTCGTGAAGATACCCTTCCACCGGCTTTCGTTCGCGCAAACACTGTCTGATTTGATCCAGAAATCGCTGCTCAACGCCCACGGCCCAGCAAAACTCCTCGAAGTCCATGGGGCGCATGACCAGCTGCTCGATGTAACCCACCGGAAACGACGAGATTCCCTTGAACTCGGTGCCGAGCATGGAGCCCGAGAACACGAACGAATAGCGCCCATCTTCCGTAAGCGCCTTCATGAGCGTGACGATTTCCGGATACTCCTGGATCTCATCGATGAAAACAAGCGTGTTGCCCTCGACAAGCGGACGATCGGACAGCAAAGCGACGCGGTTGATGAAATCCGTTGCGTTTTCGGCACCGATCAGCGCTTCCCTTGCGGTCTTGTCGAGCAGAAGGTTCACCTCGAAGTAGCACGCGTATTCCGCTTTTCCGAATTCGCGGATCGCATAGCTTTTCCCTATTTGGCGCGCGCCGGTGACGAGCAAGGCCTTTTTCGAATGATTTTTCCAGTTGACCAGCTGTTTCGTAACTTTTCGCCGCAACACGGACAACCTCCACCGCATGAATCGGAAAATAAGATACGCCTATTATCGCACGAATCATAAAATAGATTCAGCCGAATCCTGCACTTTTCCGCAAATAGGAATTACCTTAAACCGCACTTTTTTGAAGATAGGAATCATCAAAACTGCACTTTTCGGCAAATAACGCGAATGCACGGGGGCGGCCACCACCGACGAGCCCCGTAAAACGCCCTGAAATCGACAACGGCCCGTTGGTCTGCCCCATGCAGGCCAACGGGCCGTTCTGCGACGCCGCGATCATCGCCGCCTTTAGCAGCTGGCGAACAGCTCCGCCAGCTTCGTGCGGTCTACGACGCCGTCGGGGTCGGCCGCTTGCGCTAGCGCCCACATGGTCTTCGCCAGCAGGGCCTCGGTGGTGGCGCTGCCGCCCGTGAGCACGCCCGGGCGGTCGCAGAACGCGCGGCCCACCTCGTACACGCCAAGGTCGGCGCCTTCGTACGGGCACTGCGTGGTCATGACCAGCGTTTTTCCGGCGTCCACCCAGGCAAGCAGCGTTTCGGTGATGCCATCGTACTCCGGGATGCCGCCCAAGCCGAAGGCCTCCACCACCAGCGCGTCGCACGCGGGGCGCAGCGCATCGATGACCAGCGCATCCATGCCCGGCGTGATCTTGAGCACCGCAACGCGAGGGTTGAGCGCGTCGTAGAAGCGCACGCCCGAAGCCGCGCCTCCGGCCTCCGCGCCATCCGCCCACTCCACCCGCCCATCGCGCACATACCCCAGCTCGGGGACGTTCAAGCTGTCGAACGCCTCGAAGCTGCGGGTGCGCACCTTGCGCGCCGCGGTTCCCGAAATCACCTTGCCGCCGAACGCCACCATCACGCCCGCGGCGGCATCATCGCAGGCCACGCGCACGGCATCAAGCAGGTTGCGCTTGCCGTCGGTGCCGGGGTCGCCCATGGGCAGCTGCGATCCGGTCAGCACCACGGGCTTCGAGCCGCCTTGCACCAGATACGACAGCCCTGCCGCCGTGTACGCCAGCGTATCGGTGCCGTGAAGCACCGCGAACCCGTCGAAATCATCGTAGCGACGGCGCACCTCGGCCGCGATGGCCAGCCACCCTTGCGGGCGCATGTTCGTGCTGTCCACGTTCATGACCTGCGACACCTCGACATCGCACACCTGCGCGACCTCGGGAACGAACGCCACCAGCTGCTCGCCGGTCAACGCCGGAGCAAGCCCGCTCCCCTCCTCAGCCGACGCGATGGTCCCGCCCGTCGCGATAACCAAAACCTTCTTCATGTGCGCCCCTTCCCCTGAACGGCCCGCTGCCCGAACGGCGCCGCGTCGCATTCACCGATCGCCCTATCTTTCCCATTTTCCCATCGTGGCTGCCGCGCGCGGCAAGCGGGCAGCTTGTTGCCGCCCGGTGCGAGAGGACGGCATCGGGCGCACCGCATGCGCAACATCTTACGGAAACGCAAGACGGCATCCCGGCAAAAGCCCGCGAACCTCCCCGACAACTTGGCAAGATGGGGCTATCTGCCTGGCGCGTGCCTGCTTTGCACGGCGTTGACGTAGTCGGATATCTCCTCGCGATTGTGCACGTCCATCTTCGTGTAGATATGCCGCACATGGGAACGCACCGTATGATAGGAGAGCACCAGCTCCTCGGCAATGCGCTGATCGGAATACCCCTTGAGCAGCATGAGCAGGACATCGAACTCGCGCTTTGAGAGGCCCGCGATCTACGCGGACTCTGCCGCCGCCTCCCTGAACGAGATGCCGTTGCGCGGGGCGTGCCTCTCGAAGCGCTGAGCCTCGGCACCCTCCGCCGCATCGGCCGCCTCAGGCGCGCGCCGGCCTTCTCGCGATCCTCCTGCCGCGCCGCAGCCGCCCCCCGCGCATTCGACATACGCATCAACGGCCCGCGATTCGCCCGATTGCGCGTCCGAAACGCGCTTCTCCCCCGCAGCCGGCGTCTGAGAGAGCCCATCGTCGTCCGAACGCACGCCACCCGGGGCGCAAGCAACCTTCAGGCCCCCATCCGACGACCCATTGCTCGACGGCCCCGCCCCCGCCGGCATCGGAACCTGCTCGGTTTGCGATTCTTCGATAAGGGCCGCCCGCGCAAGCAGATCGCGACAGTCGTGCCACACGACGGGCACATGCGAAAGCTCGTCTTGCGCGGCCGCAAATCGCTCCGCATTTTGGAACGCCTCGCCCAAGGCTACGAATTGGCGATACCTCTGCGCGGTAAAGCCGAACAACACGTAAGCGAATATCACGAACGTAGCGGCGAAAAACGAGATGCGCATGATATATTCCTCGCCCACCCATGCGAACAAGGCGCCTTGGCACAGCCATCCCGCCACCGTACCCGCTGAAACGACGGCGCCCACCAGAGAAAACAGGTTGCCCGCATAGATATCGATCGTTGCAACCCAACTTGTCAGGGCGAATGCCATGGAAGCGGTATACAAGATATACGACGCGTTCTCTATCACGCGGACCACGGGCTGGTTGCTCTCGTTTATCAGCAGAACCACCAGCGCTGCGAAGCACATGCCCAGACAGCTGACCAGATAATACACGTGCATGCTGCCGTGCCGGCCGGTGGTCAGGACGACCGAAAGCGCCACCATGGCCGCAATGGCCATCAAGCCCAACCCGCCCGATGCCCCCACGCTGTGGCTGTCGATGCCCGACGAGCCCTGCAACACGGCATAGCGAACGAACGCAATGTAGAAGCTTGTCAAAAAAAAGGCTCACAAGCGCCATGAGCAGCAGCTTCCGCACGCTCGCGTACCGAGGCCCGACGAGCGCGGAAACGTCCATCCTGCCGCACGCGCTGCAAGACCGGGCGCGCCGCAGCGGCATAAACCAAAAATCACGAGGACCCTCGAAGCTCAAATCGGGGGCCGTGCGCGCCGCAAGCACAAGCACCACAGAACCCATCACGGGCACGATGGCGAACAACATCAGCGACCAGGAGCGGCTAAAGACGAAGAACATGCCGTTCAACACGAACATCGTGGGTATGATCAAATGGGATATCACGCAAAGCTTCAGGGTGCTTTTCGTCACGGAAACGGTGTGGACGCATATGAACAGGCACCACGACAACGCGCAGGTGTTCACGACCGTAAGAACCGAGCGCACGCCATCGGACACGGCGATCGGGGAGAACGCGGGGAGAAACACCGCCGTGATGGAGCATACGAGGCCGGCGAAAAGCGTGAAAGCCTGGGAGAGCTTTAAAGCCTCCAACAATCGGAAACCGAAAAACGAGACCAAGCACGCGACGAACAGCACCGCAAAGCTCACGGGAACGGCGATCCCCAAGTAGCCCGCTCCGCCATCAGCGGAATCGCAAAACCCATACCCGAAGCACAACCAAGCGAAAAGGCAGAACAACGAGCATCCCAAAACGCCGAACACCTCGTGCGCGCACAGCGCCACCTTCCCCAGGCGAAGCTCCCCCATTATGGCGCCATCATCCACGAGCCATCCTCCTCCCCTAGGAATAACTCAGTACATTATAGTCAATCCAGCCCCGCATGCCGCAGCGGAAACCCCGTCTCGGCGGCCATCCGAGAGCGCAGCGGAACCCGGGTCGCGCGCATCTCGGCGCATCGTCCACGGCGCAGGCGCCCCGCCGGCCCTCTCGCGCGGCTCAAATGAGCGAAGCCGCTCTCCTCGCGGCTTCGCTCAATACGATCATCGCCGGCACCCCGGCTACTCCTTGGGAAGCAACGGGAACGATATCGCCTTCTCGGGGCAGGCATCGGCGCAGCGGCCGCATCGCGTGCGCTCGTTCAATGCCGCATCGCCTAGACCGGCCCGCGGGTCGATATGCTCGGGGCATGCGCTCGCGCACGCATGGCAGGAACCGTGCTCGCCGTCGCGCAAACACGCCCGGACGTCCGCTTTCGGTCGAAACGTGCGGTTCGCCCTGGCAACCAGCGACATCAACGCGGCAACCGGGCAGATCTTGGCGCAATAATCCTTCAGCACGGTCACCTCGAGGACGAGCACGATCGGGAACACCGCCAGCCCCCAGGAAAGCTCCCCGATCCCCAGCAGGCGCACGAGAAGCACAAGGGTCGCGCACGTCAGGCCGATGGGGCAGATAAGACAGAACACCGGGAACCCGAACACGGCCGCGCTGCCAAGGGCTCCGCACAACACGATATGACGCGAATCGACACGCGCCTTGGCCACGGCGGGCGATTGCTCCCCCTCATCCGACTCCTCACCCGGACAGCCCCCAGGCTGCCCGCCTTCGGCGCGTGAGCACGAGGCCCTGCAATAACGCGCAAGCGCGATGCGGCCGGCTTCCTCTCGCCCCTGCGCCTCACGCTGCCTGCGGCGCTTCGTCTTGAAGAACGCCGCCACGGGCGGCACCGGGCACACCCAGCTGCAAAACGCCCGTCCGAACACCAGGATGGCAAGCAGCATGGCGGCCAATCCGATCAAAAGGCGCGGCACGAACGCCCAAGCGCCGAACAGGCCCTCGAGGGCGCCGAGCGGGCATACGCTCGCAACGAAGCCGATGCCGGCGCTTGAGTAGGTGCCGAAACCCGTATGCACGCACAGACCTGCGACGATAGCGGCGAACACTATCAGCTTCACCACGGCGCGCGCCTTCGCGCGCGGGCCGCGCGACGCCGCCGTTCCCGGCTTTGCAGCCTCCTCGCGCCCCTTCATAGCCGACCCCCTTGCCATTCTTGGATGTTGATGCCGCGGCTTGCGTTGCCGTCGTAGCTGCGATACGCATTGGTCGGGCACACGAACTCGCACGCCCCGCATCCCCAGCACGCGTCCTCGTCCACCGCGATGCGCCCATCGGGCGTTTCCGCGATGGCGTTCGCCGGGCATGCGGCCATGCACGCCTTGCCGCATGTCGCGGACATGCCGAAAACCTGGCATTTCGAGCGATCGATGACGGCAAGCCCTATCTTGTCCTTGGCGGGATCGAACGGCTGGAGCGCGCCGGTCGGGCACGCCTCTATGCAGCGATACGCCCCATCACACTCATCGCAATACGACAGCCGGAACTCCATCTTGGGAAGACGCGCCTGCGCGATCCCGTCCTCAAGCTTCGAAACGCCGATAACCCCCGCATCGCAGGCGCTCCTGCACCTGTCGCACCGAATGCACAGGGCGTTGAACAGGCGGCGGTCCATCGCCCCGGGCGGATGCAGCAGCTCCCCGGACTCGGGGGCCGCAACGGCGACGCCTCCGACCGCGAACGTCGCCGCAGCGCCGCCTAGGCCGATCAAGAACCCGCGCCGTGTCAGCGTCGGCGCGCCTGCGCTTTGCCCGCCTCCTGCATAGCCTTCATTCCCGTCCATCCTCAGCCTCCCCTTCCTATCTCACGAGCAACCTATCCTTCACGCTGCGTCGCCCGCACGATGCTCTCCGGCCCCCTGCGCCTCATCGCCCTCCTGCTCTCCTTCGATCGCATCAGGATCGTCGAATCCGGATGCGATCGCATCGCGCAAATCGCCGATGATCTCGCACTCCTCATCGAAGAACCCTTGGGTGATGTTGAGGACGCCCCGGTAGAAGCGGGTTTTGATGAACTTCAGGCTAAGATCGTGAAGACGCCTGAACCACAGGTTGATGTGCTCGTTGAGGAAGCGCTCCTGGACATCGAGCAATCGCAGGGCCTCGTCCATGTCATCGGCGTTGACGGCCTCTATCGTGCGGCGGCACAGGATCGCCATGAACTCGCACTCGAAAGCCAGATGATCATCCGGGTAGTTGTGCTCCTTTTTCAGCGATACGCACTCCTTCTTGTAGAAGTTGTACACCAGCGTGCGGGGCTTGGCGTTCAACGTGCCGCTTGGATCGAGGAACAGGGACTCATAAGGCTGGGCAACCAGGCCCTTGTAGGAGTGGGTCCCCAGAAAACAGGAGGAGAAATCGCACGCCAGCTCCTGCCGCGTACCGGTGTTGCGCTTGCGCAGATAGCGGTAGATGTCGTTGAAGCCGCTCGCGATAAGCTCGTTCTCGTTGTCCAACAGCTCCTGAAAATCCTGCGCGGCCATGGCCTCGATCTGCTCATCGGTCAAGCGATCGAAATACAGGCTTGCCAGCGTCTCGTACATTCCCGCCCTGGCCGCGATGACGTCCACGACCTCTTCCTTGATGGCCATACCGGCCTCCTTCCCATCCGTTTCCCCGTCAGCCGCCATGGCTTGCACGGCGGCTCGTCCGATGACCCGTGCCGCATCCCCGAACCTCGGTGCGGCACGGGTCATCGGGTCGAGAGGCGCCGCACGACCGGCCGGCGCCTCTCGACGAGCCTCTTAGTAGTCGTCCTTCAAAATCGGCGTGCCGTTCTCAAGCTCCCAATAGAAGGCGTTGAAATACGGGTCGCTCGTAAGCCACATCTCGATCCTGACGCCGAACGCGGCGATCACCGCAAGCACGACGGCGGCGACGGCGACGGCGAACAAGGCGTTGGCGTTCGAGGCCTTCACGAACACGCCCAGGCAGACCAGCTCGCCCACCATGCCGCACACCACGATCATCCCGTAGGAGACGAGCAGGTCGCGCCCGGCGGCGTCGCCCAAGAAGATCAGGTAAGCGGCGGAGGTCACGATGGACACCGCCACGGCGGCGATCAGATACAGCTTCATGCCCTTGAGATCTTCGAACGCGACGCCGAGCTTTGCCGACAGCGCCACGTGCAGGAACGCACCGGCGGGAAGGACCGTGCCCAAATAGGCCAACGGCAACAGCTCGGTATCCCAATATGCACGCGACTGGATGACGTAGCCATGCCCGCATACGTACGCAAGCACCAGGCCCGAGACGATGGCGAGCACCGCGAGCACCTTATACACGCCCGCCGAAACGTCGCGCTTGAGCAAGACCGCATACACGAGCACCACGACGAACGCGATGACCAGCATGATCAGCTCGACGGAGATGCCGCTGAACGAGAACACGTGCGCCACGGCGTAAAACGCGTTCAAGGGCATCGACAGATGGGCGAGCACTGCAAAGCCGCCGACCACCATAAGGGCAAGCGAGACGATGCAGGCCGTGAAACGCGATTCGCGCGCCTTGCCCATCAGCTCGGCGACGCCGATGCTGCAGGCGAGCGTGCCGCCCATGCCGCAAAGAATCCCGAACAAGACCAACGGCCATTGGATGTCGATAAGCATCACTTGACCTCCTTCCATTCGGCATATTGGGGAGAAAGGATGTACGTGCAGGTAGGCTTCGTGTTCTTGGGGTCGGAAAGGTGATGGATGCAGTCATCGTCGTAGCGGGCGATCTCTTTGCACACATCGCTTTCGGGGTCGTCCAGATCGCCGAACAGGCGGGCGCCGGTCGGGCAGTTGTGCACGCATACGGGCACATCCGAGCCATCGGCGGTGTACTGCGAGCACAGATTGCACTTCTGAGCAACGCTCGTGGCCTTGTTCATGGAGCGCACGCCGTAGGGGCAGGCGTACACGCAGTACTGGCAGCCGATGCATTTATCGCCGTTCACCAGGACCACATTGGTGTCCGGGTCGCGATAGCTGGCGCCGGTCGGGCACACCTTCACGCATTGCGGGTTCTCGCATTGCTGGCAGCACGTGGGCAGCCAGTACATGGACACGTACGGGAAATCGCCATACGGGCCCACCGCCACCACGCGGTTGTAGTACTCGCCCAGCTGCAAACCGTTCTCGTACTTGCAGTACACGATGCAGCTATCGCAGCCGGAGCAGCGATCAAGGTTGACAAGCAACGTCCTACGCATTTGGCAACACCTCGTCTTCGTTCGAAAGCTCCGACTTATAACGGTCGGCAACGGGCATGAACGGCTCGAACTCCTCGGGCTCCACCCAGATACGATCGGGCTTGGTCGACTTCTCGATCTTCACCTGGAACCCACGGTACGTCGACCCGCCGAACATGCGGCTTCTGGCGGTGTCCAGCGTCAACAGGTTGATGTTGCATTCCTCCCAGCCGCCGGTGATGGACTTCTGGGAATCGTCGAAGCATTCCGGATTCCAAAAACGCTCCTGGAACACCGAGCCCACGGCGATGCCCTTGGTCACGTAAGCGCGCCCGTGGGTCGATCCGCGTCGGCTGGTGATCTTCACCCAATCGCCGTGCTTGATGCCGTATTTCTTGGCGTCGACGGGGTTGATGCGCAGATCGGGCACGGGCAGAAGCTCGCGGTTGAACGCGCAATGGCGCATAGTCCCGTGATGCCAATAATGCACGCGGCCCGAGGTGAACGTCAGCGGGTACTCCGTATCGGTCAACGCGTTCTCCTGGTTCTCCAAGTAGCGGCAGATGGGCGGATAGTCGTCGCAGGGATCCATGTCGTAGGGATACAGGTACGGCCACCCGGTGCGGGCCATGCGCAGGTGCGAATCGCAATACACCTCGCACTTGCGCGACGATGTCCCGAAGCCGGCGGGCAAGCCGTCGCTTACGGGCATCTCGTGCTGGTGGTAGATCCAATACTCCTCAGGCGGCGTCACGATGGGCGAGTACTTGTCCTGATGCTCGATCAGCTCCTCCCACGAAGGCGCGCCGTACATAGCTGCCCACTTGGCCTTTTCCTTGTCGTAGTTGTCGAACATGCCCAACACGTAGAGGAAATCATGGCTCAAGATCTTGTCGCGTCCGCCAAGGATGTCGCACACCTTGTTCACGACCAGCGAGTACGCCATCTCCGGATGAACCGTCTCCCCAAGATGGATGAGCGAGCGGCGCAGCCATTGGGTGTTCAGCTGCACGGTCAGCGCCACGCCGTTGTTGTACTCCAACCATTCGTTGGTGGGGAAGAACAAGTCGATGAGCTCGACGGTCTCGGAGGTGAGGTTGGCGTATTGCTGGATGGCGAAGTCCAGGTTGAGCATGGCCTCATGCCACTTGCTGCTGTTCGCCACCATGGCAAGCTTGTTGCCGGACACCTCGTAGAGCACGGCGGGTCGATACGGCTCGCCGCATTGCACCGCCTCGCGCACCATGCCCGGGCCCGTCTGCTCCCAATACATGGCGGCCTTGTGATACGTCGACCCCAAGCGGTCCTTCAACGCCTGGGCCATCTGATCGCGTCGAGCCTCGGCGTTGGGCGTCGATTTGTCGACGATGGTATCCTCGAGCGCGGCCAGCTGCTTGTTCAAAAGCGCGTCGTTGCCCGCCTTCGTCATGCCGATATGCCAGCTCATGCCGTACCACCACGCCTCAAGCTGATAGGAGATGACCAGCAGCTTGAACGGGCCGGTGGGGCGATCGGAGTAGATGGACTCGGCGCCGCGGTTGGTCAGCGTTCCGCCCGGCTGGTTCGCATGGCCCATCATCAGGTCGAGCGCCATCGTGCCCAAGGGCACCTCGGCGTTGATCTCCATCATGTCCGAGAACACGCCCACGGTGATGCCGGCATGCTCGGTGGTGGCATACATATGCACGGCCTTCTCGATGAGCTCGGCGGGGACGTACGTGACCTCGGCGGTATGCTCGAGCGTCCAAGGCTCGGCCTCTTCCTTGTAGATCTGGAAAGCGGACTTGCACTTGAGCTTCGTGCCGTCGGAAAGCGTCACATCGCAATCGTTCACGAACAGCTCGGGATCCACTTCGGCGTCCTCGGGCGCGGAGTAGGGGAACGGCTGCAGGCTGTTGGTCAGCTTGTCCCAGCATACATATGCCGGCGTGTCGTACACGCCATCGGGGTCGATGCAGGGATTGATGTAATCGGGCCAAACCTCCTCGGCCTCGATGGGCAACCCTGTGTCGGGATTGATAAGGAACGGCAGGTTGGTCCAGTATTTGCAGAAGTCCTCGTTGTAATACTCGCCCTCGATGATGTAGCGGATCCAGCCCAACAGCATGGCCGTATCGGAAGCAGGGCGGACCGGGAGCCACACATCGGCCTTCGCCGCATCGGGCGACATGTTGGGGTCGATGACGATGGTCTTCAAGCCGCGGTCGGAACGGGCGTCCGCGATGCCGCGGCCCGATTCGGCGGTCTGCGAGGTGGAAGGCTGCGCGCCCCAGACCACCAGAAGCTCCATAGTGGGATTGAGCTCGTTGTACACCTCGAGCATGGCATGGTCGGCGGGCGACTGGTTCCAACCGCTGAAGGTGAACGCGGTCACCGAGGAGCGCGGGCAATAGCACTGAAGGGCTCCGGTGCACGCCTGAACGGCGCCGCCGTAGATGAACTGGTTGGCCGTGGCGATCTCGGAAGCGTACAAACCGCCGCCGCCCGAAGCCCCCCACAGCGAATAGGGGCCGTACTTCTCATGAGCGCGGGCCACCTGCTGCGCCGCCAGGTCGATGGCCTCGTCCCAGCTGATGACCTCCCACTCGTTGCTGCCGTGCTCGCCGGCAAGCTTGAGGGGGTGAAGCACGCGCCGAGGGCTGTAGCAGGTATGCAGCTGCCCCATGCCCTTCAAGCACATGCCGCCCTTGTTCAAAGGCGCATCCGGATGGCCTTCGAGCCTCACCACCACGCCATCTTCCATATATGCGCGCACCGGGCATACCTGGATGCAGCCGTGGCACACGGTCTCGAACATCTTGCGCTCGACGGGCGTGTCCGCGAACGCCTTCTCCCGCTCCTCGAGCTTGGGCTCGAGCGTTGATCCCAAGACCATCGCAGCGGTCGTGAGCGTCGCCGCTTTCACGAACGTGCGGCGAGTCAACGTGTGTTGCGTCATTGCCCTTTCCTTTCCCTCATCTTCGCCGTTGTCATCGGTTGTCTCCCTTTCTCTTCTCCTTTGCGCTGCATGACCTATCGAAACCAGGCAAAACAAGCCCTAAAGCATGAACTTGTCCATACCCTTGAGAAATGCGCGTCCTTCCGCGGTCAGCTTCCATTTGCCGTCCCAGTACATCGCGCCGGCCTTTTCCAGCTTGTCGACGAACACGCTCGGCTGGATGGCTATGGTGTCGTCCGAGTGCATGGTCCCCAGCGCCTTCAAATCGACGTTCTCGAACAGCGCGTTGATCTCCTTGATGGTTTTGGGCTCGCGGCAGAAGTTCATGACGTCGCGATAGCTGCTCAAGCGCACAGGGAACTCGCGCAGCAAGTTGGCTATACGGCTCTCGGGCTCGAGACGGCGCGCCACCTCGTCGCCGACCTCGCTGGTTTCCAGCTGGAACTCGACGACAAGGTCGTCGATCTCGTCCTCCGTCAAGCCGACCTTGCGCTCCGGCGTGACCACCTGCCCCTCCTCATCGATGTCCAGCATGTCCAAGCCGTAGTTGTCCACGAGGAACCGGATGAGGCGATAGGGGTTTTGAGCGGCGGCCTCGTATTCGGGATACGTCTGGATCTCGTCCTCCACTTCGGGAAGCGGGCGGCGCGTTCGGCAAAACACCAACGTCTTGCGCAGGATCTCCCTGTAACGGTTGCTGCGCATAACGGTCTTCATGCACTGCTCGACCTTCTCATCGAACGTCAGCTCATCCGCAGGCGCCTGATCGGCAAGCTCGGCCTCCATGGCGGCGCGCTCCATGTCGCGCGCAGCTATGGCGTCGATGCCGTCGATGGTCCCCCCGTCCTCGGTCATATACTCGAAATCAGGGTCGAGCGGATCGACCTCCACGGGCTCGACCCCCTCGGCTTCCTTGACATCTCTCACCTGGGCGCGCGCCAGATCGTACGGCTGAGCGGCCACCCGCTCTGCCGCCACGGCATCGGCGCGCAATCCGCGCCATAGCTCGGCGAACTCCTCATCGCTCATACGCTCCGCGTCCAACTTCGCCTTGTATTGGCGCTCGACTTCCTCGGTTGGGAGAATGGGCATCTTGGACTTGCGATCTTTGCCCATACGTGAAAATGGGGATTCTCCGCCGAAACCGGGGATCTGCGGCGCCTGAGATGCTGCAGCCATGAAAACCTCTTCTCTCGCACGATCGGCTTACGCGTCATAGGGAGAAAGGGGCGCAGCCAGGGAAGAGGAAGGCTCGAGGGGGAGGGGTAATCGAGTCGCTTGGGCTTTGCCCGAGCGCCGCCCTTCTCGCTATGACGAAACCGACTATAGGAGCCGATCGAGAAGAGCACATCGTTCCCTATCAGCCATTTTGGGCAGTCGTTCGCGAACGTATCCGCGAAAAATCACTCGTAGCGAGTGATAGCGAACGAGTGATTCGACCTTGAGCGCCGGCAAATAACGCGATGCGAACCTTGTTGCAGACCAGGCCCGACCATAAGATTCAGGCCAACGAAACCGACCGAACGTCGTATGGGGGCGAATATGATCCACACAACTTTCCGCGTGAGGGTGACCACGGCAGAACCGGAAGAGGACGACCTGCTCGACACCGCAACGTTGCTGAGCGTTTTCAAGTGCGCATCGGCCACCCACGAGGTAGCGGCGAATTTCGGATTGCCCGATGAAGGCGAAGGACTCGCGCTCGGGACCGACGACGGCTCGAACGGCAAGGCGGATAACGCGCTCCTGCAAACGGCGCGCACCATAGACTCCGCCCGCGCCGTCATCGCCGACGCCAAGGAGAAGGGCCGCGCCATCGGCATCCCCAATCGACAGGGACGGCTTATAACCCCGGAAGCGCTCGATATCTACCGCGAGACGTTCGTCATGCGCCGCAGCTTCGGCATGCCCAACACCGAGCGAACCAACATCGACGCCTCTTCGAAGAAGCTGCCGAAGATCCTCCCCGAGGACGTGAGCCGATACTTCCCCATCCCCTCCGCAGAACAGCTGGCGCAGGCTATGACGGCGAGGCCGAAAACGAAGCCGAGGCAAATGGAGGAAGCGCTTTGCGCCTATCCGCAACCATTGCCCTCGCTCGGCTTGCGCATCTCCATCCTGCACCGCCCGCTTTGGGACCGGGACGACGAGGTCGCCCGCCGCAACTGGAAGAAGATCGTCCGCCCACAGCTTTCCGAATGCCTGCACGAGCTGCAGAAAGACCTGCTGCGCCTCGAGGTCCCCAGCAACGTGGGCGCAGATGTGAAGGAAGCCCTTCGATTCAGCAGGCTCGATCTACGCTTCGACAACTGCATCTTGAGCGTGGCCAACGAAAGCACGAACCGTATCGGGAACGTGGAAGAGGCGCTGGACACGTTCTATGCCTTGCTCAACGACGGCGCGTTCGGCGACCGGGAGGTGATACGCATCGATGCGCCGTTCATCGACTACGGTGCCGTGCGGTCTCAAAACGAGGAACGCAAAAAGCGCTTCCTGGAAAAACAGGCCCAAGCCCAAACGCAAGCCGAGGAAGCGGCCCGCCTGCAAGCCGAGCGCGAAGAGCAATGGCGGCGCGACGCCGAACGCGCGCAAGAGGCCATCGACGGCGCGGAGCAATCCGCCCGCGAAGAGCTGGCGGAGGAAACGACGCAACCGGATGCTCTCCGCAACGCGTGCGCCGATGAGCATCCCGTTGCCGACCGCGGCAAAGTCGAAGACGACGAGCAGGCCACGGTCGCCGGAGAGCCGGGCTCTGCCGAGGATGCCGATACCGCCGAGAACGCCGGCGGCTGCGAACAGGACGATGAGCCGAGCCACTACCAAGGCGCCGCGGCGCTGCGCTTCTCCGAGGAAACCGTTTACCAAGCCCGCTGCAACGAATGGGCCGACGCTCGGCGGCGCGAGGAAGCGGAAGCCGTACGCGAATCGGAACGCAAGAAGGCCGTCGAAGAAGGCGGCATCTGGCTGCCGGAGCTTCGCGAACGCGTGTGGGGCGTGTTCTTCTCCGATGGAAGCTCGGCCTACATCGACAGCGCAACGGGAAGATTCTGCGATGCGCCCGAGCAAGGGGATGATGACGAGGAAGGCGTCGCCGACGCCGCAGGCGATGGCGGCGATGTAGCGGATATCGCAGCGCGAAAAGCTCAGGAGGCGGCTTATGCCTAGCGGTCAGAACATATTCGGTCTGCTCGAAAAGGTGCAGAGCTCCCGCATTTCCGTGAACCAGGGGCGATGCGCGGTGGTTCGCAACAGGAACGCCGAATGCATGCGATGCGCCGAAGCATGCACGTCCGGGTGCATATCGCTCGATGACGGCCTGCTCGTCGTCAACCCGGAGCGCTGCATCGGCTGCGGAACTTGCGCTACCGTCTGCCCCACCTGCGCGCTCGAGGCCCATCAGCCCGACGACGCGAAGCTGTTCATGCGCTGCGCCAACGTCATGGAGCGCACCGGCGGCACGGTGGCCATAGCCTGCCGGAAAACCATCGATCGCGCTCCAAGCGCGCTCGATCGAGAGAAGGTCGTCGCAGTCACATGCTTAGGACGCGCGGAGGAAAGCCTGATCATCATGTTGGCGGCGCTTGGCTGCAAACGGATATCCCTCGTTGCCGACGAATGCGAGAGCTGCACCCATCATTGCGGCGCGCAAACCGCGGAAGCGGTCGTCGCAACCGCCAACAAGCTGCTCGGGGCATGGAGGTCGCCATGCACGGTAAAGCTGAGCCGGAAGTTCCCGCGCGCCGCCCATATGGAAGACGATTCGTTCGACTCCAGCAAGCGGGATTTCCTTCGCACCGGCGCGCAAGCCGCGAAAAGCGCGGGATACCTGACCGAGGAGTACGCGGCGGAGCAGGTCATCAAAACGCTCGACGGCCCTGCGCAAAACCGACCGGCGCGCTATACGAGGGTGCAAGCCGATGGCACGCTGCCGCATTTCATCCCCGGTCGACGCAGGCGGCTCATCGAGGGGCTTGCGGCGCTAGGGGAACCGGACGATGTCATGATCGGCACGCGCTTATGGGGGCACGTCATCATCGACCTTGAGACGTGCGACTCCTGCCAACGCTGCGCCACGTTCTGCCCGACCGAGGCTTTGCATAAGTTCACCGAGCCCGACGGCACGTTCGGCATAGACCATTTCCCCAGCAGATGCGTGAAATGCCGATGCTGCGAGGACGTGTGCCATACGGGCGCCATCGCCATTTCCGACGAGGTGTTCGCTACCGACATCGTAAGCGGAGCCTACGAACGCTACGAGATGAAGCCCCTGGAATTCGAACCCGGCAACCTTCGGCAAATGCACGAACGGATCAGCAAGCTCATAGGCGTGGAGGAGGTGTACGACCACTGAACGACCGTTGAACGGACGCTGCCCCACCGGATCAAGCCGGAACAGGCAAGCGGGCAAACGTTGCGGCGACGCCGGCAAGGCGGCAGGGAACCGCTTCGCCGAAGAAGCTTCGCCAAACGGATGCGCAGATAAGGAATCGATAACCGAACCGACGAGAAAGGCTGTACACCATGAGGAAAACCGCATTGGCCGTATGCGCTGCGGCGCTGATTTCAGGAGGCCTGCTAGCCGGCTGCAGCACCGCCCCGGACACCGACGGCGAGATCGCCTCCAAAGCTCCGGAAGTGGAGGCCCTTGCCGCCGAGGGGCAGGCAACGGGATGGAGCAACGTGGAATCCCAGTTTGCGAAGCTGGATACCCAAGCCGAAAGCGCCGCTGCGGCCATCAACGGCGCGAACGCGAAAGAGCAGGTTCTCGCCAACGTCAAAGCGATCGTGGACAACATCCCCGCCATCGAGACGGCGGCCAAGTCGGGCGACATCGCCCCAGAAACCGAAAAAGCGGCACAGGATATCTATCTTGCAGCGGAAACGCTCAAGCAGCTTGGCGACTATAGCGCACAGGACGTGAGACTCTACATCATGGACATCGCCGATGACGGTCTGTACATGCTGCGCAACCTTTACGACGGGCAAGCGGCCAACGTCGATGCCCGCCAATCCGAATGCGAGGCAAACCGAGATCGCATCCTGTCGTTCACCGACGAGGAATGGGCGGCATTCGCGAACTCGCTGTGATACGCGAAAGCTGAGCTCGAATCGATCGGCAGCGAAGGGCGCCCACGCACGCACGCTTCGCTGCCGCAAACGCCCGCACAACCCCCGCGAACGTAAAAGGGCGCTGGCCGCAATCGCAGCCAGCGCCCTTTGCTCGCAAGGCGGGGCTGCGCGCCCCGCCTCTTGCTTGGCGGCGGTTCCGCCACCAAGCTCCTTGCCCTATCCCTTACGCCTTCTCCACCTTCACGGCGCACACCTTGTACTCCGGCGTGGCCGAGATGTTGTCGAGCGCGGCGTTGGTCAGCCAGTTGGCGTTGCCGTCCTGGAAGTGGAACGGCATCCATACCTCGCCGGGGTTGGTCTTGCCCGACACGCGCGCCTGGCTCTCGATGACGCCGCGGCGGCTGCTCACGCGCACACGGTCGCCGTCGGCGATGCCCGCGGCGGCGGCATCCGCGTCGTTGATCTCGATGAACGACGTGCCGTCGATCTGGTTGAGCCCCTCGGTGCGGCCCGTCATGGCCTGCGCGTTGTACTGCGCCAGCACACGGCCCGTCATCATGATGAGCGGGAATTCCCCATCAGGCTGCTCGGCCGACGGACGGTACTGCGCCAGCGAGTATCCGCCCAGGCCGCGCGAGAACTTCCCCTCGTGCATGATGCGCGTGCCCGGATGATCCGGGCCCGTGCACGGCCACTGCAGGCCCTGCCCCGCCACGGCGGCGGAATCCAGGCGCGCATGGCTGATGCCCGCGTACGACGGCGTCAGGCTTGCCACCTCATCCATGATCTGCGCGCCCGTGAGCGTCGGCTGGTCATACCCCATGCGGCGCATGATCTCGGCGAACACCTCGGTGTCCAGGCGCGCGCCCGCCGGGCCGTCCACCGCCTTGCGCACGCGCTGCACGCGGCGCTCGGTGTTGGTGAACGTGCCTTCCTTCTCCGCATAGCTGCGGCCGGGCAGGATGACGTCGGCGTACTTCGCCGTCTCCGTCATGAACAGCTCCTCGCACACGAAGAAGTCAAGCGACTCCAGCGCGCGGATGACGTGGCCCGTATCCGGGTCGGTGCGCACCGGGTCCTCGCCGAATAGGAACAGGCCGCGGATGCGCCCGTCGATCATGGCGGGGAAGCACTCGGTGGCCTTCAGGCCCGCGGCCTGGTTCAACTCGACGCCCCATGCGGCCTCGAACTTCGCGCGCATCTCGGGGTTGGCAACCTTTTGATAGCCCGTGAAGTCCGCAGGTCCCGCGCCCATGTCGCACGCGCCCTGCACGTTGTTCTGACCGCGCAGCGGGTTGATGCCGCAGCCGGGACGGCCCAGCTTGCCCGCGGCCAGCGCCAGGTTAGACAGCGCCATAACGCCCTCGGTGCCCGTGGAGTGCTCCACCACGCCTAGGCAGTAGACGATAGGGGCGCGCTCGGCCGTCGCGTACATCTCGGCGGCCGCCTCCAGGTCACGCGCATCGATGCCGCAGATCTCGGCCACGCGCTCGGGGGTGTAGTCGGCCACCATGGCGGCAAGCTCGTCGAAGCCCTCGGTGCGACCCTCCACAAACTCGCGGTCCACCAGGCCCTTCTCGATCAGCACGTTCACCATGCCGTTCGCGAACGCCACGTTCGTGCCGGGGCGCAGCTTCAGATGGATGTCCGCCTTCTTCGCCAGCCCGATCTCGCGCGGGTCCACCACGATCAGCTTCGCGCCACGCTCGACCGCCTGTCGCAGGCGCATGCCCATGACCGGGTGCGCCTCTTCCGGATTGCTGCCCACCAGCAGGATGACCTGCGAATCCTCGCACACATCCTTGATGGAGTTCGTCATTGCGCCCGAACCAAGTGTAGTTGCCAGACCGGCAACGGTAGGGGCGTGTCAAACACGTGCGCAGTTATCGACATTGGGACTGTCGAATGCGCACCTCGCCATCTTCTGGAAGAGATAGATATCCTCGTTGGTGGAACGCGAGCACGCGAACGCCGCGATGCTCTCGCCGCCATGCTCCTCCTTGAGCTCGGCAAACCTACGCGCCACCAGGTCGAGCGCCGTATCCCAATCGGCCGGCTCGAACTCTCCGGTCTCGGGGTTTTTCACCAGCGGGGTGGTGATGCGGTCGGGGGAGTTCACGAAGTCGAAGCTGCCGGAACGGCCCTTCACGCACAGCAGGCCGTCGTTGGACGGGCCGTCGGCTGCCTGCACGTCCACGATCTGGTCGCCCTTCACCACCAGGTCCAGCTGGCAGCCCACGCCGCAGTGCGGGCAGGTGGTGCGAACGGTATGGGTGTCCCATTCGCGGTACAGCCCGCGGCGCTTCTCCACCAGGGCGCCCGTCGGGCACGCCTGCGCGCAGTTGCCGCAGCTCTCGCAGATGGTGGCGTCCCAGTTCGGCCCGAACGGCGCGCGGATGGTGGTGCGCACGCCGCGCTTGCCGGTTTGCAGCACATGGTTGCCGGCCGCGTTGTTGCACGCGCCCACGCAGCGCTGGCAGGCGATGCACAGGTTGGGGTCGAAGCGCAAAAACGGGTTGGAATCCAACACCGGCTTGCGCGTTTGCGCAACGGGGAAGGTGGGGTGCGAAACGCCCACCTCGCGCGCCACGGCCTGCAGCTCGCAGGCGCCGTTCTTCACGCAGCTGAAGCAGTAGTCGGTCGAATCGAGGCCGTGGTTGGAGATCAGCAGGTCAACGGCCATGCGGCGATACTTCAGCACGCGCTCGGTGGCCGTCTGCACCTGCATGCCGTCGACCACGCGCGTGGTGCACGCGGGCACGGGGGCGTCCTGCCCCTCGACGTCGACCACGCACACGCGGCACGATCCGATGGCGCTGCGCTCAGCCAGGTAGCACAGCGTGGGGATGTGGATGCCGGCCTCGCGGGCGACTTCCAAAACGGTCTGGCCCTCGCGCGCCTCGAGCGCGCGGCCGTCGATGGTGATGTTAAGCATACTGGATACGCCCCCCTTCGCAGGCGCCGGCGCCGAAGTGGTCGCAGCGCAGGCAGCGGCCGCATTCTTGCATGGCCTCCTCCGTGCTCATGGGAACCTCGACGGCATCGAAATCGTTCTTGCGCTCGCGCGCGGGGCGCTCGAGCACCTCCACGCGGCCGTACGCCGCGCGGTCGTTGGGCTGGGCCGGCGGAACCGCCACGCCGCAGTCAAGCGTGTGGTTGAAGCCCAGCATATGATCGATGTTACGCGCGGCCACCTTGCCGGCGGCGATGGCCTTGATGGCCGACGCCGGGCCGGTTTGGCAGTCGCCGCCCACGAACACGTTCGTGCCCGCGGAGGCGTCGGCGCCGCGGGCGGCAATCGCCTCGGCGTCCATCTGCGCGTGCAGCTGCTCGTCGGCCTTGAACTCGCCCCATTCGGCCGCCATGCCGAACTCCTCGAACGGCGCGGACACGATGTTCTGGCCCACGGCGATCAAGATGATGTCGGCGGGGATGCGCATCTGCGGCTTGTCGGCGGCCACGGGCGCAGGACGGCCGCGCTTGACCGGGCCGATCATCTGCGGATTCGTCAGCAGCGCACAGCAGCGGCCCTGTTCGTCCTTCTCGATGGCGGCGGGCGCCTGCAGCGTGATCATCTCCACGCCCTCGGCGATGGCCGACTCGATCTCGGCCGGCAGCGCCGTCATGTCCGAGATGCGGCGGCGATACACCACCGACACCTCCTCGGCGCCGGCGCGCACCGCCGTGCGGCAGCAGTCCATGGCAACGTTGCCGCCGCCGATGACGGCCACCTTCTTGCCCGTGAAGTCGGGATAATCGCCGTCGCCGATGCGTCCGAGCAGGTCAACGGCGGAAAATACGCCCTCGGCATCCGTGCCGTCGATGCGCAGGCCCTTGCCGGTTTGCGCGCCGATGGCCACGTACACGGCATCGTAATCCGCGGAAAGCTGCGCCATGCGCGCGGCGTCCACGGGGCTTTCGGTATGTACGGTGATGCCGCCCACGGCCAGGATGCCGCGGATGTCCTCGTCCAAGCGCTCGCGCGGGAAGCGGTACGCGGGGATGCCGTAGCGGATCATGCCGCCCAGCTGCTTGCGCTCTTCGAACACGTCAACGTCGTGGCCCATCAAGGCGGCGAAGTACGCGCAGGTCAAACCGGACGGGCCGCCGCCCACGACCGCCACGCGGCGGCCGGTTTCGGGCAGGCGCTGCGGCACGGGCACCTGGTCGGCGCGCGCGTGCTCGCAGGCGAACTCCTTGATGCCGCGGATGTTGAGCGGCGCGTCGATGAGCGTGCGGCGGCACCGCTGCTCGCACGGGTGCTCGCATACCAGGCCGCACGCGGTGGGGAACGGGTTGTCCTTGCGGATCATCTGCACGGCGCCGGCATAATCGCCCTGCGCCACCAGCGCGATGTAGGCGGGCACGTTCACGTGCGCCGGGCAGAACGTCTCGCACGGCACCGACTGGCCCACGCTGCGCTGGCATTCGTGCTTGCTCACATGGCTTTCGACCTCGGCGGCGAAGGCGTCCAGACCCTCCAGCAGGGCGTTCGCCGACTCGTAGCCGATGGCGCAATCGGACGTGTCGCGCACCATCTCGGCCAGCGCGCGCATGCGCTCGACCTCGGCGGCGTCTGCCTTGCAATCCACCAGATGGCGCAGCATGCCCGCCAACTGGGGCAGGCCGTCGCGGCACGGTACGCATTTGCCGCACGTTTGCAGCGCGCCCTCCTCGAGCAGCGTCAGCTGCTGCGCCAGAGGGCACATGCCCGGCGGCATGGCGTCGACGCGACGTTTCTGCCGGTCCAGGAACCCGCCGATGCGGGCGTCGTCCGCCGAAGCGGGCGCAATGGACAATCTCGTCATTTCTCCCCCGTTTCGCCTGCTTATGCAGGCTCGCAACGCTTGTATGGGGACGGCAATGGTATAAGCCGCCCCATCGTACTCCTAGTGTTTTGATACTTGCGCAGTATCCTATGGCATAAGGCGAAGGTTCAGGTTTCCGTTTCGTTAACCCTTCGAAGAAACACACGCCGCAAAGCGAAAAAAGGCCGCCGCCGAAACGCAAGCCGTCAAGGCGAACGTTCCGGGCGACGGCCCTCAAACGGATGCGGGCCCGTGCCCCTTCCGCGCAAACTCTGCCTTACAGCGCGGCCTTGATGGCGCGAGACAGGTCCTCGAAGGTCTCGTACGCGGGAATCTCCGGATGCTCTGCCTTGATGGTGACAGTGCTGCGGAACAGGAAACCGGCCTTCGACGCCTTGATCATACCCAGGTCGTTGTAGCTGTCGCCCGAGGCGATGGTCTCGAAGCCGCAGGAATGCAGCGCGCGGACCGTGGTCAGCTTCGTCTGGTCGCAGCGCATGCGATAGCCAGTGATGGTGCCGTCGTCGGCGACTTCCAGCGTGTTGCAGAAGATGGTCGGCCAGCCGAGCTTCTCCATGATGGGCTGGGCGAACTGCTCGAACGTGTCGCTGATGATGATCACCTGGGTCTGCGCGCGCAGATCGTCCAGGAACTCCTTGGCGCCGGGCACGGGCTGGATGTCGGCGATAACTTCCTGGATCTGCGGCAGGCCCATGCCGTGACGGCGCAGCACGTCCAGGCGGAACTGCATGAGCTTGTCGTAGTCGGGTTCATCGCGCGTGGTGCGCATGAGGTCGGGGATGCCGGCCTTTTCCGCGAACGCGACCCAGATCTCCGGTGCCAGCACGCCTTCCAGGTCCAGACATACGATATTCATTCCCATGAGGGTTCCTTTCACGCCGTCGTTGCTTTCGCAAGCCTCTTATGCGCATAAGCATAGGCTAACCCGCCGGCGCCCCCGACCACGTTCCGGTCAATGCCGCGAGCGGAAGGGGAAACGGCACCCGATGAGGCAATCGGATCCCTGACAGATAACGCTACGTCCCCAAAGCGTCAGGCTTATGACGAAACGCCGGCAACGCGCGGCATTGCGTTATCATCGGCTCATCCGTTCGATGTGGAAGGGGATCGATGGCGCGGTTGTTCATTGTCGAGGACGATGCCTCCTTGCGGGAAAATCTTGTGCGCATGCTCAAACTTAAGGGGCACGAATGCCTTTGCTGCGAGTCGTTCGCGAACGCCGCGGTCGAGGCTTTGGCGGCATGCCCCGACTGCATCTTGCTCGACCTTTCGCTCCCCGGCGCGTACGGCCACGAGATCTGCCGCTCCGTCCGCCAAGGAAGCAACGTCCCCATCATCGTCCTGACCTCCTCCGATAGCGAGTTCGACGAGGTCATGAGCATGAACGTCGGCGCGGACGACTACGTGATCAAGCCCTACCGCCCCGCCGCGCTGCTCGCCCGCATCGACCGCGCGCTTGCGCGCAGCGGCTCTGCCGATTCGGCGCGCAAGCAGCTGGAACGCGACGGCGTTTTGCTCGACCCCGTGCGAGCCGAGGTGTCGTATCGCGGCAAAACCGTCGAGCTGTCGCGCAACGAGCTTCTAATCCTGCGCATCCTCATGGAGAACGCGGGCTCCATCATCTCGCGCAGCGAGCTGATGGACGAGCTTTGGCAAACCGACGCGTTCGTCGACGACAACACGCTCACGGTGAACGTGAACCGCCTGCGCCGCAGCCTGCAATCCGCAGGCGTGCCCGACGACTTCATCACCACCCGCCGCGGCCTGGGCTACGTGATCCGATGAGCGCCGCGATTCGGGGAAACCGCACGCCGGATGCGGCATCCGGCTCGACGGACGGCCCGGAGCCCAACTCGCCCATCGAGCCGCCACGCGGCGCGCCCGCGCAACCCACCGCCGACGGCCGCGCCGACCGCCCGGAACGCGCCTACTCCTTCGGCGCGTACCTCCGATCGCACGCCGGGTTCGCAATCGGCGCGATCGCCCTGATAACCGTCGTCGCAGGCATCATGGCCGTCACCGGCTCGAACGCTTCGGCGATCGCGCTCGTTTCCCTCTGCGAAGCCCTGTTCGCCAGCGCCGCGCTTGCAGCCGGCTTTTTGCGCGATCGAGAGTTCTACCAGCAGCTGGACCTGTTCTGCGACTCGCCAGAAAACGCGCGCTACCTCTCGTCGATCCTGGACGAACCGCGCACGCTCGAAGGCTCCATCGCCTACCGCGCGCTCGCCGTGCAGGGCAAAGCCGCCTCCGACGAGCTTGCCGCCTGTTCCCGCGACATGAAGGAGTATCGCAACTACATCGAGCTATGGGTCCACGAGGCCAAAACGCCCATCGCATCGGCGCAGTTAGCGCTATCGAACCTTCACGGCCCCGAAATCAACAAGGTGCGCGGCGACCTCGACCGCATCGAATCCCGCGTTGAACAGGCGCTTTACTACGCACGCTCGGCAACCTTAAGCGAGGACTTCTCCATCGAGGAGCTCAACCTTGCGGCCATCGCGCGCAAGGCATGCCGCCAACGGTCCCGCACGCTCATTGGCGCAGGGGTCTCGCTCGAGTTCGCCATCGACGAGGCGCTCGAAGTGCTCACCGACGCGAAATGGACCGACTTCATCATCGGCCAGGTTCTGGAGAACTCGGCGAAGTACGGCGCGAAGACCATTCGATTCGAAAGCACGGTGAAGGACGCGGGCACGAAAGACGGCTGCATCGAGCTAGCGATTTGCGACGACGGCGACGGCATCCCCGCCGCCGATGTGCCGCGCGTGTTCGACCGCGGGTTCACGGGAAGTCGGGGCCGCACGCACCACAAGGCAACGGGCATGGGGCTGCACCTGGCAGCCGTTGCCTGCGCAAGAATGGGCCTTGGCCTGCGTATTTCCTCAGAAGAGGGCACGGGCACCACCGTCGCGCTGACCTTCCCGCTCGACCGCACGCGCATGGATTTGGCCGCAAACCTTACAACATCGTAAGATTGCGGTAAGGCCCTTCGATGGCTCCGTTTTCGCAAGCGCCGCATCATGGGGATATACCGAATCAAAGAGAAAGGAATCCCCCCATGACCATAGTTACCGCAACCCCACCGGCAGGCATCGCGAACGCGGGCCGGCCCGACAGCCGCAACGTCCTGCTTTCCGTGCGCGACGTTCGGAAGGTGTATGGCTCGCGCGAAGCCGTCACGCGCGCGCTCGACGACGTATCGTTCGATATCTGCAAAGGCGAGTTCGTCGGCGTGATGGGCCCATCGGGCTCGGGCAAGAGCACGCTTCTGAACTGCATCTCCACCATCGACACCGTGACCAGCGGAAACATCATCCTAAACGGGCTCGACATCACGCAGCTGCGCAGCCGTCAGCTCTCCAAGTTCCGCCGCGATGACCTGGGCTTCATCTTCCAGGACGCGAACCTGTTGGACACCCTGACCGGTTTCGAGAACATCGCCCTGGCCCTTACCATCAAGGGCGAGAAGGCCGATGCCGTCCGCGCGAAGGTCGACAGCACCGCGAACATGCTGGGCGTAACGGACGTCCTGCAGAAATACCCGCGCCAGATGTCGGGCGGCCAGCGCCAGCGCGTCGCCGCGGCACGCGCCATCGTCGCCGACCCGAAGCTGGTCCTTGCCGATGAGCCCACCGGCGCGCTCGATTCGCGCAACGCCGCCGTCCTCCTTGAAACCCTCGAGGTATTGAACGCAAAGCTGCACGCCACCATCATGATGGTCACGCACGATGCGGTCGCGGCCTCCTACGCCGACCGCATCCTGTTCATCAAAGACGGCAAGCTTTTCAACGAGCTGCGCCGCGGCGATGACGCCCGAACCGATTTCTACCAGCGCATCCTCGAGGTTCAGGCGTTCCTTTCCGGCAAGCAGGGCGACTCCCCCGCGGTCGGATTCGCGCCCTCGCACGCTGCCAAGCCGCGCAACTAGGCGGTGGCCATCATGTTGATGAAACTTGCCTTGCGCAACGTGCGCCGCAGCATGCGCGACTACGCTGTGTATTTCGTTACCCTCACTTTGGGCGTGGCGGTGTTCTACGCCTTCAACGCTATCGAGGACTCCCGTGTGCTGTTCGAGGCCCAGGAAGGCGCCGCGAACGTGTTCCTAGCGTCAGGCGCGAGCATTTTCGACATCCTCGCGCAGGTCATGACCTATTTCAGCGTCGTCGTCGCCGTGGTTTTGGGCTTTTTGGTCCTGTATGCCAACCGGTTCGTTGTTCGAGCGCGCAAAAAGGAGTTCGGCACGTACCTGCTGCTGGGCATGAGCCCGCGCCAAGTCTCTTCGGTGGTGCTGATGGAAACGCTGATCGTCGGCGTGATCGCACTGCTGGCGGGCCTTGGGCTGGGCTTTTTGATCTCGCAAGCGATCGCCTTCGCCACGGCTGGCCTCATCGGCGTGGCTATCAGCGACTATCATCTGCTGTTCAGCGCCCGCTCCGCCGAGCTGACGCTGGGGTGCTTCGCGCTCATCTTCGTTGTGGTCGCCCTGTTCAACGCCGTGCAGATTTCGCGCTGCAAGCTTGCCACGCTGCTTTCGGCCCACTCCCGCAACGAGCGCATGCCTGTGCGCAACCCCATCGTCTGCCTCGTTGTCTTCGTGCTGTCGTGCCTGATCCTGGCGAAGGCGTATGCCGAGCTCAACCTTGACGGCCTCGTGTACTTCGGCGAGCACTTCCGCACCGCAACCGCGCTGATGCTCGTCGGCACGCTGGGCCTGTTCTGGTCGGCGTCGGGGTTCTTCATCCTGCTGATCCAGCGTCTGCGCGGCGTCTACTTCAAGGGACTGGCCATGTTCACCATGCGCCAAATCGCAGCGAAGGTGAATACCGCATTCGTGTCGCTGTGGGCGGTTACCATTCTTCTATTCTTTAGCATCGTCGTGTTTTCCAACGGCTTTAGCCTGGCGTCGCTGTTCTCCGACCAACTGGAAGAGAACACTCAGTTCGACGCATCCATCCGCGCGAGCCTGATGTCGCTCGACATCTCCGACATGGAAGCGGTACCGGCAGACCAATATGGCGGGGAAGATGCGAAAGCAGCCGCAATCCAAGAGGCCGAAGCCCAACGCAACGAGATTCACAGCCTGCTGCAGGCGAACGGCGGCTCCACCGAGGCGTACCTCAAGTCGCTCATCCCCGATTGGGACGTGCGCGTGACAGGCTCGGCCCAGGTGGACACGTGGCTTGCGACCGACTTGACGAACAAGCAACTTGTCGACAGCTGCGGCCTCACGCTTGAACAGATCGGCTCCGACGAGAACTCCAGCATGGCCGATGAGGGTGTGCAGTATGTACCATTGTCGCAGTTCAATGCCGCGCGCCAGCTTACAGGCGAAAAGCCGATCGAGCTTGCTTCCAACGAGTACCTGGTCGACAACACGGTCGATAAATCGTCCGACTACGCGAAGGCCCTTGGCCAGAAAGGGCGCACCATCACCGTCGACGGCCACGAGCTGACCGCATCCGGACAGGTTGTTTCGCAATCGCTCCAGGTAAGCAACATGAGCTGCCTGATCGCCGTACTGGTCGTTCCCGACGAATTGGCGGCCGAAAGGTTCGCCGCCGGCGACCTGCCTTATTTGAGCGAGCTGAACATCAACCTGGCAAGCGATTCGCAAGAGCAGGCCATGAAAGACCTGATGGCCGAGTACGGCAAGGCAGTTCCCCCGAGCGAAGAGCATGCCGAGATGGGCTTGACCTACGAGTCTCGCGCATGGCCGGTGTCTTACTACGACACGAGCGAGGGCATTATCGCCGATAGCATGGGGCTTAAGCTGCTCTTGGTTTACCTGGCGCTTTACGTTGGATTTATCTTCCTCATGACCACCGCGGCGGTCCTTTCCGTTCAGCAACTCTCCGAGATAGCGGATGGTATCCCTCGCTATCGCCTGCTGGCTCAGCTGGGATGCGACAGGAGCATGGTGCTGCGAAGCCTACGCACGCAGATCGGCATCTATTTCGTGGCTCCGCTCCTGGTCGCAGGCTGCCATTCCGCATGCGCGATCAGCCTTCTGTACAAGAACCTGCTGTCGCTCTGGGGCGCTTCGGCAGTCACCGGCACGCTTGCCGTCGGTATCGCGCTAGTAATCGCGGTGTACGCGATCTATCTGATGTCGACGTACCTGGTCGCACGATCAGCAGTGATCTCCGGCGCAGGTAAGAAGCTGCTTGCATAGCCGAATATAGATACGAAAAGGGCGGTTGCCTGCGAACGGTTCGCATGGCTGCCGCCCTTTACTTTACGCGCAAAACCACGTATTCGTTCAAGTTACCCGTCTTGCCGTCTGCCTCGAAACGGCTTACAAGCTCCGCCGAATCCGCCACTGCCGCCAACAGCCGCTCGATTTCCGGCTCGTCGAAATGGTGGCAATAGCGGTACAACCCCTGCGTGTCCTGCCAACCCAACAGATAATCGTTCGGCGGCAGCTCGGGAAGCCCCAGCTCATCGAGCGCACGGCTCGTAGTCTCCTGCGCCTTGCACGCCAGCTTGTCGCTATTCAGGAATCGCCAGAAGCTCACAGCCACGAACCCGTCCGGGTGCACCTTCGCGATAAGCGCGCGCAACAGCTCCGCGCGCCAGCGCTCCAACGGCACATGATGCATGAACCCGAACGATACCGCCAAGCCGCACGACGCATCCGGAGCCTCAAGCGCTTCCCGAAGGCGGCCGTTGGAAAGCCGCTCGATCACATCAAGGTTCTGGAAGGCCATTCGGGACAACGGCCCGAACTCGCTCCGCTCCCCCGCTTCCACCAGCGGATCGCAATTGTCCACCGCATAACCCGACAGCATCCCATCAGGCAACGCGTCCGCCAAATACCGCTCGAAACGCAGATTGCCGCAAGCCAGGTCAAGCACGCACAGCGGCTCCTGCCCGTTTGCGACAGCACATGACTCCCCGCAACCCTCGTCGTCGGCAGCACGCGTATCGCGGCGAACAGAGCCTTCAACCGCGCCATCCGCAGCGTGCAAAGCCCCAGGTTCGCAGCCCGTTCGCCCGCCTGCCGCGTCCATAACCTCGAGCAAGCGCACCCAGCCCTGCCATGGCGACTGCCGCGTCTGCGAGAACGATTCCGCGTTCGCTCGATAGAACTCCCCGGTCAGTGCGCACGAGCGCAGCGCCAGCGCCTCTTCGGCGCCCCTTGCCGCATCACCGTCCACCGCAAGGTCTTCAGCTGCACCAACCGCACAAGCTGCGCCATCGCTTGCAGCCGTACGCACTTGTCCGCCGTTAGGGTCCTCACGCAGTTCCATGTTCTTACGACTCACGCATCTCTTGCGCGCACTGCGCCAGCACGGCAACAAAGCGGTCGACGTCTTCCGGCGTGTTGCGATGGAAGAAGCTCACGCGCAGCGTTTCCTTGCCCTCGCGAAGCGGGATGCCCGCCGCCTGCAGCGACAGCGGATGCTTCGGACGCCACGTGCCCGGCGCGACGGTGGTGTGATTTTCCTCGCACGCCGCGGCGCGCGACACGCACACGCGGCGACCGGACAGATACTTCACCGACACGGCGTTGGGCAAACCCGGCACGCTGATGCTCAGAATGTAGGGGCTTCCGCCTTCCGGCGCATGCACCACCACATCGGGGATCTCGCGCTTCAAGCCCTCGATGGCGCGCTCGCGAAGGCTTGCCGCGTATTCCATGTCCGTTTCCATATGCGCCGCCGTGATGCGCACGGCTTCCGCCATGCCCACGGCAAGGAACACCGGCTCGGTGCCCGAACGCAAACCGCGCTCCTGGTTGCCGCCGAACGCGGTGGTGTGCATGGGAAGCCCACGCTGCACGTACAGGATGCCGATGCCGCGCGGCCCGCCGATCTTGTGAGCACCCGCCGTGAGCAGCTGCACGCCCCATTCGCGCGGGTTGACCGGCATCTTGCAAAACGCCTGCGTGGCATCGCAGTGTAGCGGCACGCCCGGAGCAAGCTCGTCACGCAGCTGCGCGATTTCAGGAATAGGGAAGATCCAACCCGTTTCGTTTTGCACGCGCATTACCGAGACGAGCGACGTAGGACCGTCCTGCAACTGCTCGGCCAGCTGCTCCATGTCAAAGCAGCCATCCGGCGCATCGACGTAACGGCAATCCCAATCAAGGTCGCGACGCATGCCGCGAACGGTGCGAGTCACCGAGGAATGCTCCAACGTGGAGGTGATGATCTTGCCCGGGTTCTCTCGCTGAGCCAGGCACGCCCCGCGTATGGCCAGGTTATTCGACTCCGTCGAGCCGGACGTGAAGTAAATCTCATCAGCATCAACGCCAAGCACATCGGCGATGGCTGCACGGCTGTCCTCGAGCATTTCCTTGGCGCGACGCCCTACCACATGCGGCGACGAAGGGTTGCCCCAGCCGTCCATCATGACCTCGTGCATGCGCGCAAGCACTTCGGGATAAGGAGGCGTCGTTGCGGCGTTGTCCAGATATGTAAGCGGCTTGTCCACGGGCATTCCCATCGTTGCTTCGTTTCGTTCTTTTCCTTAATTCTAACGTGGCCGTTTAAATGGCACTAAGCCAACATCACTTGGGAACTGATTTCTCGATAAGCGGATAATGCCTGTTCATCAGCCGTTTTTTGACACACTATCGATAAGCACTCTGCATCATCTGAGTCCCAACCCGTCGAGCATTTGCATGGAACCGCCGCGTACGTTCCGCAAAGCCTTCACGTACGCATGGACATTTCGGCGCAAGCGACGATATCGAGCGCCCCCCAAAACCCAAAGCGTTTCTTGCCGCTTCCACGTCCAGCATACGATCAAGCCCCGCGCTCGACCCTGTTCCCCAACCATAGCTGTTGCATTCCTGGTCCCTAGCTTCGTACATGCCCAAGCGCAACGAGACAAAGCCGGGGTGGTTTGCGCGTCGGCCGACCCGCGCACAATTGCACGGCTTTTCTTGACGCAGGCGCGCCACCCCTTCGCCCCTTTGCGCTATGCCGTACAATACCGGCTATGGAAAAGACACTGCAGAACATCCTCGGCGAGATTCGCCGCACCAACGCCCCGCTTGCCCCCGATGCGCTCGACCGCATCATCCGCGCTCGAAACCGCGAGGTAGCCGGCCCCGTCCGCTATGTGGCGAAAAAGAAGCTGCTGCCGTTTTATCAGGAGGCGAAGGAACACCGCCCCGAACAGTGGCATACCTGGGGCGTTTCACCCGCCGAAGAGGCCCTGCTGGTGCGAACGCTGCAGGTCAAACCCCGCCGCACCGCATCCGGCGTGGCCACTGTCACCGTGCTCACGAAGCCCTGGCCGTGCTCGAGCGCATGCCTGTACTGCCCCAACGACGTGCGCATGCCGAAAAGCTACCTGCACGACGAGCCGGCCTGCCAACGCGCCGAGCGTAACTGGTTCGACCCGTATCTGCAGGTCACCGCCCGTTTGCGCACGCTGCATCAAATGGGGCACGTCACCGATAAGGTGGAGCTCATCGTATTGGGCGGCACCTGGAGCGACTACCCCGAGGCCTACCAAATCTGGTACATGCACGAGCTGTTCCGCGCCTTGAACGATATGGGGTGCGAAGCCGTGGTAAAACGCGAATCCAAAACGCGCCGCGAGCAATACCAAAACGCAGGCATAGCCTGCGAACGCGACGACCTTGCCGACTGGGCCGCCGAAGCGCAAGCCCACGTCACCACCGGTGAAGCCTCCTACAACGAAACGGTTCGAAACCTATACGCCTGCGGAACCCGCGCGGGCGATTTCCGCTTGCGCGCCCAAACAGATGACCGCAACGCCGCGACCGACAACGCTCTCGCAAACTGCGCGACAATCAGCGATACGCAGAAGGCCGACCCCGAATCGGCCGACCCTGAAGACCCGCAAGATGCAGCTCCCCGTAACGGCTGGGCCGCTGCCGCGCAATGGCAGACCGCAACGTTTTCCCAGCTGGAAGTCCTGCAGCGCAACAACGAGTCCGCCGAGCACCGCTGCGTGGGCCTTGTGGTGGAGACACGCCCCGACGCCGTCACGCCCAAACGGCTTGCCATGCTGCGCCGTCTAGGCTGCACGAAGCTGCAGATGGGCATCCAAAGCCTTGACGAGCGCATCCTTGCCGCGAACCATCGAGGCATCGGCGTCGATCGCATGCAGCAGGCTTTCGAGCTTGCCCGCATCTTCGGTTTCAAAACGCATGCGCACTTCATGACGAACCTGCTCGGCGCAACGCCTGAAGGCGACGCCGCCGATTACCGCCGCATGGTCGAGCACCCCGCCTTCAAACCCGACGAGATCAAGCTATACCCTTGCGCACTTGTAGACGGCACGGGATTGGTGTCACATTGGCGCGACGGCAGCTGGCGCCCCTACACCGAACAGGAACTGGTCAACCTGCTGGCCGATGACGTGCTGGTCACGCCGCCGTTCACGCGCATCTCGCGTATGATCCGCGATATCTCCGCGCACGACATCATGACCGGCAACAAGAAGGTGAACCTGCGTCAGCTGGTCGATTTGGAGCTTGCCAAACGAGCCCAACCGGTGCAGGAAATCCGCTCCCGAGAAATCGCTTTCGGAGCTGCCGCAAGCGACGAGCTCTCGCTTTCGGAAATCGCCTACGAGACGACGAACACCCACGAGGTTTTCCTACAGTGGGTCACTCCCGACAACCGCATCGCAGGCTTCCTGCGCCTATCCATGCCAAACGCCGACTACGTCAGCGCCCATGCTTCTGACCTGCCCATCAATGCCGGCGAGGCCATGATCCGCGAGGTGCACGTATACGGGCGCGTTGCCGGCCTGCATCAAGGCGGCGAAAACGCCCAGCACCGAGGCCTCGGCCGCATGCTCATCGAGCGAGCTTGCGATATAGCCCGCGAAAACGGATACCAAGCCATAAACGTGATCAGCGCCGTAGGCACTCGCGGTTACTACCGCAAGCAAGGCTTCGCCGACAACGGCCTATACCAACAACGCAACTTATGAGCCAATGTTCCCCATAGCGTTCCAGCTCGCCACCTGTTAAAAGATGGCGAGCTAGAACGCTACGGGGACAGATTCATTCACGCAACTCGAAAGGAACCCAGGCTGTGCCATAACTTGCCCGCACGTGCTCCAAGCGCACGCCGAAGGACTGCTCGATAGCACCACGAACGCGACCATCTGTCGGCTCGCCCTGCGCAGCCAAGCGTCCTCGCTCCATCACAAACACCTGGTCAGCAACCGAAAGCGCCAGGTTCAAATCGTGAATCACCGCGACAACCGTCTTGCCGCGCTGCCGAACCTGGCGAATCAGCCGCACCATATCGAAACATGCCGCCACGTCCATGAACGATGTCGGCTCGTCAAGCAGCACGATCGGCGTATCTTGCGCTAACACCATAGCCATGCGCACGCGCTGCCGCTGCCCGCCCGACAAGCTCCGCAGCGAACGATCACGTAGCTCAGACACGCCGGCAAGCGAAAGCGCCTCGTCGATGCGTTCCTCATCTGCCCTGCTCAAGCGCGAAAACGACCCACAGCATGGAAACCTTCCGCACACCACCAGCTCCCGCGCCGTCATCATCGGCGCCTCTTGCTGCTGCACCAACACGCCTAAAAGACGCGCTCGATCGCGAGCAGCCAGCGATGACACATCACGCCCGGCAACGCGCACGCGCCCCGACGTCGGCCTCACCAGCCCCATGGCAAGTTTCGCAAGCGTTGATTTCCCGCAGCCGTTCGGCCCGACGATGCAACTAATGTTCCCTTTCGGAAACGACGCGGAAAAGCCGTCGAACAAAAGGCTGCCGCCGTACCCGAATACGACGTCATCGAACTCAAGATCGCCCATCGACCTCTCCTTTCCGCGAACGAAGAATCAGATAAATGAAGAACGGGCCGCCTATCAGCGCCATGCAAATTCCCACAGGGATCTCAAACGGCGCGAACAGCGTGCGCGCGACGGTGTCGCACGCACACACCACGATGGCCCCGACAACAGGCGAAAGCAGCAATACGCGACGGTTATCATGACCAGCGAAGAAGCGGACGATATGGGGAACGACCAGCCCAACGAACCCGATAAGCCCGGCAAAGCAAACCGCGGCACCCGCCAGCAGCGCCGCAAGCGAAAGCAACGTTAGCCGGGTTCGCTGCACGTTCAGCCCCAGCGCATGCGCACCCTCATCCCCCAACGACAAGATATTAAGACGCGTTCCCTGGCCTGCAGCCACAAGCAGCCCGATGCAGATCGCACACCCAGGAATCACCAGCTCAGACGTCATCACGCCCGAAAGGCTTCCGACCAAAAAACCGGACGAGTTCACGTAGGCATCCGGATTGAAAATGAGGATCGCGTTCATTCCGGCCGTGAATATGGACGTGAGCGCCGTGCCGGCAAGCACGATGGTGAGACGAGAGGCCCCCGCGTACGACGACACGAAGAACACCAGCAACGCCGAGGCAAGCGCACCCGCAAACGCACCGGCTGCCGACACGCCCAGTGCATGCGGAGCCACGCATGCGAACAGCAAAACGAACAGGCCGGATCCAGCGTTGACGCCGATGATGTTCGGGCTGGCCAACGGGTTATTCAGCGTTGCCTGGATAAGCGCGCCCGCTTCGGCAAGCGCCGCACCGGCAAGCACGCCCCCAAGGACACGCGGCACGCGCACGTTCACCAGCACGTTCACCGCCATGTCGGACGCGTTGCCCATAGCGTACGCAACCACGTCGTTCGCACCAATAGACGACGACCCCAGCGCCAGACCGGCGAACACCACGCCGGCAAGCGCTAAAAGCAGGGCAAGCAGCATCGTGCGAAACCGATGTCGCGAACAATCCGTCACCGCAACCGTTTTGAGTCGATTCTCACGCACGAATCAACCTATTCGCCGTACAGCGCATCGAACAGGACTTGATACGCCTGATCCCACCGAGCATTCGGCTTGTACTGGAATAGCTTCGGATCAAGCGTCACCACGCGATTGTTCTTCACCGCATCAAGCTGCGCCCATGCCGGGTTCTGCGTCGTCTGCTCGGCAAGCGCCTGCTGCGCCGCCTCGTCCGAATTACCCATAGGCAGAAGGAAGATGGTTTGCGGGTTGTCCTGAATCAGGGCCTCCAAGCTGTAATCGGACAACAAGCCCTTATCAGAATCGGCGATGTTCTGCGCACCCAAATCGGCAAGCATGGTTCCCGTCTGCGTCGAGGAAGACTGCACGCGCGTGCCGCCCGAATATGTGGTCAGCACCACGGCGCTGCCAGCTTGCTTTCCTTCCGCCTTCGCGCAAATCTCGGCGATCCTATCTGCCGGACCCTGACCATTTTCCGCATACGCCTGCTCATCGCCTGTAATATCGCAGCAGGTACGCAGCATACGCAGATAGTCGTCGAACGTGGTTACCTTGAAATACGCCACGGGGATATTCGCCGCCGTAAGCGTATCGGCCAACTCGGTTTGCGCAACACCGCCGCCGCGGCCACTGCTCGACCCCGTCAAAATCACGAAATCGGGATTGAGCGCGATAATCGATTCAGCATCAAGCGAAGAAAAATCGCCGATCTTCTGCGCATCAGACGCAATGTGGTAATCGGAAAAAGCGTCGTCGGATGCGCCAACCAGCGTACCGCCCGCCAGCTCCCACACGTTTGCGAAGCTGCCCATGCCGGCAACCACACGATTATGCGACGCAACCGTCACTTCGCGGCCTAAATCATCGGTAAAGGTATACGCACCTTGCGTGGCCGACGCCTCCGTTTCGCCCGCGTCAGACGCAACGGGATTCCCTTGCGACGCACACCCCGCCAGAGAGAACGACCCTACGCCCACAGCCAACACGCACGAAAGCGTGACGGCCCCTTTTGCAGCCTTATTCATTGCTTGCTCCTTTTGGATTAGTTGGTCCCGCTAAGCGACCGACACGCCGGACGCATCCCGCGCTTCGCTCTTCATGCCCCATGCACAGTAATCGTCCTGTCCCAAAATGTCCCCGTCGTGGTAATACGCAGCGCGAGCGCGACATCCGCCGCAAACGCCCTTATATTCGCACGCTCCGCACGCGCCCTTATACGCCTGCGTGCGCAGCTCTTGAAACACCGGGCTGGTGCGCCAAATCTCATCAAACGGCTGTTTACGCACGTCGCCAGCATCTTCGGTCATATACGCACACGCGCGCACAATGCCTTCGCTTCCGACCACGCAGTATGTCAACCCCGCCAAGCAACCTCGCGTATAGCGCGTTTCAACACCGATCTGCTCGGCAATGCGCATAAACTGCGGCGCGCACGTAGGTTTGACCTCTATGCCAGCGTCACGACCGGCACGCAAAATATCAGCGAGAAGCTGCTCGTTTTGCTCAACGTCGATGCTTTCGTCTGAAATGTCCTTACCTCGCCCAACAGGTACCAAGAAGAACACCGAATGGTTCATCGCGCCCAATTCTTTAGCAAACCGAGTGATGTCGCACACCTCGTCACGGTTCCAATCAACCACAGTGGTGTGAACCTGGAATGGCAGGCCGACGTTTTTGCAGGCTTCGATTCCCGCCAACGTTGCCGCATGCGCACCGTTGACCCCGCGAAACTTGTCATGCTTTTCCGCGTCAAGGCTGTCAATGCTGATGCCCATAGCGCACGCACCCGCCGCTTTCAGCTTTCGCGCAACGTCTTGCGTGATCAAGGTTCCGTTGCTGCCGAATACCGGACGGAGTCCGCACGATGCCGCATGAGCTACTAAGTCGAAAATATCATCGCGCATAAGCGGCTCACCGCCGCTGAAGATCATGATCTTGAAACCTGCGCGTGCAATGTCGGAAATCATCGCGCGCGCTTCCTCGGTCGACAGTTCTCGGCTATCGCACTCATCTGCGTCTTGATAGCAATGAGCGCACTTCAGGTTGCATCGATTCGTGGTCATCCACGATACGATCATCGTCTCCCCCTCTGATCAAGTTATCACTACAGGGAAAACGGTATCGAGCGACGCTACGTCACCGTCAATACAACGATAAGCGTACCTGTGCAGTTATTCCCGCGTATCAGAGCGAGAGCAATCGAGCGCATCTTGCAAGAAGCTCAACGTGCGCCGTTGAATACCGGCATAAAAGTCACGACCGTACTGCTTTGGCCCCGAGCTGCGCTGGTTTGCCAAGCGCTTCAAACCGGCAAGGGCATGGGGCATGCCCCCTAAGCTGGAAAAACGAATTGCAAGCGCTCGTGCGCGCTCATCGGTTGCCAAAACGCCATCATGCATTGCTTCAATCGTGTCACCCATCAGCTGATGCCAGCAGATCACCTCTTCGCGAGATAACTCGGGAATCGGGCAACCTTCAAGCGATTCGCCGGTGATGGCAGACCACAGCATGTCCTCACGATCCCGCACGCTACCAACGGCGGATGCAGATTCGCTCCAATCCACATGATCGGCCACAGCAAGATGCGCGCGCAAACTCTGCAACGCATTCATATCCCGAAGAATTCTCGCGCTTTCGCGTTCGAGCTCCGCCTCGCGATCCGCCAAAGCGGCGGTCAGTTCGCCGTCGGGGTCGCTCCCTTCGCCCTCCTGAATCTGGGTAAGCGAAAGCCCCAGGTATTTCAGCGTGATTATGCGATTGAGACGATCGACATCAGACGAGGAATACAAGCGAAGATTTTGCTCCCCTTTGCATGTGGGATGCAGCAGCCCGCGTTGATCGTAGTACTGGATGGTTCGAACCGTCACGCCGACGCGCGAAGCCAATTCCCCAACCGTCATCAAGTCTTGGCTACCTTGTTGTCCCATGTCCTGCTTCACCCCATGAACCGACATCTACTCTGCCGAAAAATAATCAAGATAGCGGATGACGCTACGTCATCGTCAAGCGCTACTTCGTAGAAGAATCGAACACGCAGGGATTCAGGCAATCTACCGGAACGCGCCCTTGCACAGCGTCGATAGCAGCTTGCATCGCGCGCTCGCGCAGTTCGCGGCCGGATTCCTCCGACCAATACGCCGCATGCGCCGAAAGCACGGTGTGCGGCGCCTTCATGATGGGGTGATCGAAGTCGAAGGGCTGCTCCTGCTCGAACACGTCCAAACCTGCGCCCCACAACTTGTCCTCGCAAAGCGCCTTCGCCAACGCGACCGTGTCTACCACAGCTCCGCGCGCCGTATTCACCAACACCGCATCCGGCTTCATAAGGGCTAGGCGTTCGGCGTTGATAAGATGATAGGTTTCGGGCGTCAAAGCAGTATGCAGGCTCACCACGTCCGCCGTCTGCAAAAGCTCCTCTAAACGCAGCACCGGATATCCTTCGGGCGTACGCCGTCCAGGCTTCAAGCTACGAGACCAGCACACCACCTCAAAGCCCAGACCAGCGGCCTTCTTGGCCGCCGCTCTGCCGATCTCCCCCATGCCCACGACACCGAACACGCGGCCGCGGCACTGCCCCAACGGGCGTGTGCGTGCATAATCCCACACGCCGCGACGCATATCGGCATCAAGCTCGTTGATTCGACGCAAAACCGAAAGCGCCAGCGTAATGGCGTGGTCGGATACCACTTCCGTACCGTAGCCCGGCACATTGCAAACGGCAACGCCGTACTCGGTAGCGGCTTCCACATCGATCTCGTCGTACCCGACCCCTGTGCGGCTGACCGCTTTCAGATTCGGACATGCCTCGAACACCTCGCGCGGGAACATCGCATACGACGTCACCGCTGCATCGGCGCCGGTCTCCAACAGCCCATCGATAACCGCCTGAGCAGTGCGGCCGCGCGTGACCTCGAACTCGATGCCCGCATCCCGAGCCATGGCCTCTTCCAGATTGTTATCCTCGAAATCGGTATCGACCGCTACGATCTTCGGCATATCCACTCCCATCGTTGCCCCTGCTAGGCGTTAGCTTGCTCGGCCATTTCCTTCAAGTCGGACAGGTCGGTAGGGTCGTCGGGCAAATCAATCCCATACGCGTCCGCGATCGCCCGTGCCTGCTCCACGCGCAACGACGCCAACGCACCTTGTTTCGCCTGCGTCAGATACTCGGACGACAGCAGCAAACTGCGCGCGATAAACTCCGTTACGCGCGGATCGGCGCCGGACACCTGCAGCACACCGACGACGGATTCCGGGGTCAGCGACAGCAAGCTAGCGCCATCCATCCCAACGGCGTTACCAACGACCTCGTCAAGTGTATCGGCTACTTCCTTCGGATCTTCATCCTCGTCAGTGACGCGACGCAGGCTTTTGAACATCGCCTGGTAAAACGCCAGCAGCAACTTCATCAGATAGTCTTGCTCAAACATCGGCTGCTCCTAGCTATTCGTCGGTTCGTGGAAAATGCCCAGGTGCTCGTACGCCCGCTCGGTTGCCTGACGGCCCTTCGGCGTACGAATGAGCAGCCCTTGCTGCATCAAGTACGGCTCGTACACGTCCTCTAGCGTATCCGGGTCCTCGGCTAACGCCGACGCCAACGTGGTCAACCCCACCGGACGTCCGCCGAACTGGACGCACAGCAGCTCCAAGATGCGATTGTCCACCGCATCCAACCCCAGCGGGTCCACCTCGAAAAAGCTCAGCGCCTGCGCGGACACATCCTCGTCGATGACGCCGTTGCCCCGCACCTGCGCCCAATCGCGCACGCGTTTGAGCATGCGGTTAGCCAAACGAGGGGTGCCACGGCTGCGACGCGCGATTTCCAACGCGCCGTCGTACGAGATAGGCACGTCCAAAATGGAAGCGGAACGCTGCACAATGGAAGCCAACTCCTCGGGCGTGTAGTACTGCAAACGGAACGCGATGCCGAAGCGGTCGCGTAAGGGCCCGGTAAGCAAACCCGTACGCGTGGTGGCACCGATAAGCGTGAACCGCGGCAGGTCCAAACGGATGGAACGAGCCGCCGGCCCCTTGCCTACCACGATATCCAGCGCAAAGTCCTCAAGCGCGGGATACAAAACCTCTTCCACCATGCGGTTCAGACGATGGATCTCATCGATGAACAGCACGTCGCCTTCTTCAAGGTTCGTAAGAATCGCGGCAAGGTCCCCCGTGCGCTCGATGGCGGGACCGCTGGTGGTTTTGATGTTCGCGCCCAGCTCGTTGGCCACTACGGTGGCAAGGGTGGTCTTGCCCAGGCCCGGAGGTCCCGAGAACAGGATATGGTCCGCAACGTCGCCGCGCTCCTGCGCAGCTTGGATCAAGATGGCAAGCGACTCCTTGATCTTCGTTTGGCCGAGATAATCGCCCAGACGCTTCGGCCGCAAGCTACGATCGAGCGCAAGGTCGTCCTCTGTCAAATCCGGCGTGACCGCACGCTGCGAGGGATCGGTCGCACCGACGGGAGCCGCCGACGCGGATCCGCCATTGAAACCGGCGCCCGCCTCGAACACCATTCCCTCTATTTTCACTCCATCAGCCAAAGCTCAAGCTCCGTCATCCATTTGCCCCGTTATTTGCCCAAACGTTTCAAGGCGTATTTTATCAGCGCGTTCTCATCTGCGTCCTCGGGCGCGCCCTTTAACGCAACATCTGCCTCTGCAGAGGCGAACCCCAGCGCCAACAACGCTTCTCGTGCGCCCTTCAGGCGTTCGGCCGCAGCAGTAGCCGCCGAAGCAGGCGCGCCCGAAGCATCGAACAAGCTTGCCAGCCCCTGATCGAACGAACCTTTCAATTCCAGGATGATACGCGATGCCGTCTTCTTGCCCACGCCCGGAATCTTCTGCACCGCAGCCACATCCTGCGCCTGCACGGCCGCCACCAAAGCCTCCGGCGTGAACGAGGACAGCGCCGCCAGCGCAACCTTCGGCCCCACACCGCTGACCCCGATTAGGCGCTCAAACAGAGCTTTCTCCTCAAGCGTTAAAAACCCGTACAACGCGATGCCGTTATCGGATACCTGCAGATACGTGTGCACTTGCACAGGCTCGCCCACCGCCGGCAGCTTCGAAAGCGCGCCTTGGGACATGCCGACGGCATAGCCGACGCCCTGCACATCGATATACGCGCACGCGGCGGTCTTGCCCGCCAGAGCGCCCTTCAGAAATGCGATCATCGCGCACCTTCTTCCAAGATCTTACGAGCCGCCGCGCTGGCAGCGCCTCCCGTTCCCGCGCCGGCCATCACACGGCCGCGCGATTCCAGCTTCGCCAGCGCATCGGCGCCGCCGACTCCCCCGAATCCTTCGTGGGTGGTATAGCAGATTGCCGCCGCCAGCGCATCCGAAGCATGATCGGGCTTTGGCTCCACCTGCAGGTTCAGCAGCTTCTTTACCATATATTGCACCTGTGCCTTGTCGGCCGAGCCGGTGCCCACCACGGCCATCTTGATCTGCCGCGGCGTGAACTCGCCGACCGAAAGCCCATGCTGGGCGCATGCCACCAAAGCGGCGCCGCGCGCCTGCCCCGTGGCGAAAGCGGCCGTGATGTTCTGGCCGAACCACACCGTCTCGATTCCCAAGCACACGGGCTCGAACCGGCTGATCACCGCCGAAATTTGCTCGTGGATCTTCGCCAAACGCCGCGACAGCTCCACGCCAGCAGGCGTGGATACGCACCCGTACGCCACGCATTCCATGCGCGGGCCGTCCTGCCGCACCACGCCCCATCCCGTGTTCGCCAAACCCGGGTCTATGCCCAAAATCGTTCGAGGTTCCGTCATCCGCCCGCCTTATCCGTTCAAACATTTGTTCGTGGACATACTATCACACGGATGTTCGCATTCCATCAACGATTTTCCCGCCCCCGCTTCTTTCCAAAAACCAGCAAGCTAAGCCGGACTCGAGCACAAAAAAACGGCCTCCCAATCGGGAGGCCGTTCGCATGCGAAGGATGTTCCGCGCGCTTACTCGTCCAGAGCAGCCGCGATCTCCTCGGTGATATCCATGGTGTGGTACACGTTCTGCAGGTCCTCAAGCTCTTCCAGCTTGTCCACCAGGCGCATGACCTTCTTGGCGTCGTTGGCGGTGACGGTTGCGGGCGTGGTGGCCTCCATGGTCATCTCGGCGCCCTTGACCTGCACGCCCTGCTCTTCCAGGGCCTTCTTCACGGCCATAAGGTCGGACGGCTGGGTGTAGACGATCCACTCCTCATCGGCGTCCTCGTAGTCGTCGCCGCCGGCCTCGATGACGGCCATCTCGAACTCTTCCTCATCGGCAGCGGCGCCATTCGGGCCCATGGGATGCTTCTTATCGCCCGTCTCGATCTCCTTGGAGACCATGATCTGGCCCTTGCGCTCGAACATATAGGAAACGGAACCGGAGGTGCCCAGGTTACCGCCCGCATGGGCGAATGCGGCGCGCACATCGGCAGCGGTGCGGTTGCGGTTGTCGGTCAGCGCCTCGCAGAGGATGGCAACGCCGCAGGGGCCATAGCCCTCGTACACGACGGTCTCGTAGTTCGCGGCGTCCTTGCCGGAACCGAAGGCCTTATCGATGGCGGTCTTGATCTTGTCCTTGGGCAGGGAATAGCCCTTGGCCTTCTCGATTGCGGCGGCCAGCGATGCGTTGTTGTCGGGGTTCGGGTCGCCACCCTCCTTGGCAGCAACGGTGATGTTGCGCGACAGCTTGGAGAACAACGCGGAGCGCTTAGCGTCCTGCGCAGCCTTGCGATGTTTCGTGGTTGCCCACTTAGAATGCCCTGACATAGCACGTCCCTTCGAATTACAGCAAATACCAGCTGATAATTCTAGCACCCTTGTCAACTATCCCGCTTCACCCGCCCAACCCTTCATAGGTATTGCAGACGGCGAATGCGGGAATACCAGGTGAAACTGCCACGTCCAGCATGCTCGGCACCCGAAAACAAGCCCGAATATCGTAACAAAGTCGATATCTTGTCGCTTTTTTCCAACACCTTGTTGGGTAAACTACCATGGAAATCGAACGACACGCATTCGCGACGCGCTCCTCGCGCCACCTTGCACTATCTGAGGAACATCGATGGGAAACGTATCCGCCGTCGACGTCGGGATCGACGTCGGCTCGACAACAACGAAGATCTGCGCGCTCGACGCGCTCTCGCGCAACTTGCTGCACACGTCTTACGAGCGACACGGCGCGCGCCAGGTCGAAAGCGTCCGCGCGGCGCTCAACTCGCTCGCGCGGTTATTCCCACGTGCCAGCATCAGGCTTGCGCTCACCGGCTCCGGCGCAGCACCTATCGCCGACAAGCTCGGCGTGCCGTTCGTGCAGGAGGTCGTCGCCAACGCCTGCGCCGTCCAGGCGCTCTACCCGCGCACGCGCTGCGCCATCGAGCTCGGCGGCCAGGATGCCAAGATGATCTTCTTCCGCGCCAACGAAACCACCGGCGCGCTCGACGTCGCCGATATGCGCATGAACGGCAGCTGCGCGGGCGGCACGGGCGCGTTCATCGATGAAATCGCCTCAGTGCTCAACCTGCCCATCGAGCAGTTCGTGCCGCCGCCTGCCGCGGACGCACGGTCTACGACATCTCCGGTCGCTGCGGCGTATACGCCAAAACCGACATCCAACCCCTGCTCAATCAGGGGGCATCCCGCGACGACCTGGCCTTGTCGGCCTTCCACGCCATCGCCAAGCAAACGCTCGGCGGCCTGGCACAAGGCATCGACGTGTGCCCGCCCATCATCTTCGAAGGCGGCCCGCTCACGTTCAACCCCACGCTGATAAGCGTTTTCAAGGAGCGCCTCAACCTCGCCGACGACCAGGCCATCGTCCCCGATCACCCTGAAACCATGGTCGCCCGCGGTGCCGCGCTGTCGCTTTCCGGCATGTTCGCCGACGCGCCCGCAACCATCGACCCCGCCGCAGCCGCGCAAACGCTCGTCGGCTTCACCAGCGCCGACGACGACCACGCTCCCGGCAAGCCCTTCTTCGAAACCGCCGCCGAGCGCAAGGCTTTCGCGCGGCGCAACCAGCTGCCCGAGGAGCCGCACGGCCCCGAAAGCGCCGCCGCGAAAGCCCACGTGCGCAATGGGCGTCTTCGCGTATGGCTCGGCATCGATTCAGGCAGCACCACCACCAAGCTGGCGCTCGTCGCCGACGACGGCCAGCTCATCGACAGCTTCTACGCCAACAACGAAGGCGACCCGCTCGAGGTGGCGCGCCGCGCGCTCGTCAGGCTGCGCGACCGATACGCTGC
>ERZ1034920.85-NODE-85-length-69425-cov-76.272236_pt1 | contig 69425 bp, 74 predicted proteins | sample MGYA00520688_ERZ1034920 | MGnify/ENA primary metagenome ERZ1034920 (study PRJEB33766, sample SAMN09781785) | gut metagenome | biome: gut microbiome | host: Homo sapiens | place: Madagascar | study: EMG produced TPA metagenomics assembly of the PRJNA485056 data set... | reverse complement strand
AAATAATATAAGTATTAATAAAACAGAGAAAAATCTTCTTATTTCTAAAATAATTATATGGAATGATTCAAAGGAGGATTTTTAATGAAACTTAGCTATTCAGATTTATTCGAAGAAAAATCACTTAAGGCCCAAAAAATACCTTCAACTTTAATTGAATACATGAATAAAACTCTCGAAGAAAATGATCAGTTTGAGTATAAACAAGATGCTAATGGAATATGTATATTAAAACCAAAAAGCGATGAAAAATTATTAATCTCGAATATATCATTTGAGCTAAATCAAAAACAAAAAAATATATTAGGAGAGAAGCCAAAAGAATTAGATATCTTCAAATATTGTAATGACTTTCAGGACCCTATAAGGACAACTTCAACAACGACTATTCGAATAAATGGAAATGATATACCAATTAATAAAGCTATAGTTGCACCATTTTTTAAAGCAGATATTGAAAAAGGTAGTTTTATTATTTTTCCAACTCCATTTCCAAAAATGAATCCTGTCAATTTAATAAACGGGAAACACGAAATGCAAATACAAATAGAACGAATTGCTAATTCTGAAATGAATATTCAACAATATAAGGGATTCGGTTTGAACCATATGTTAGAATTCACTCTTCAGTATAACACTTTAGATGGATCAAATAAATTAACAGTTCGATATGATTTCACAAAAGGAAAATCGTTCACTGAATATTTAACGTGTGCATATATTTTCAATGGATTACTTGATGGCTCAACGTTACTTAAAGAGATAAATAAGCCAATAATCAAGCCATGTAATTCAGAATTGAAAATTAGCGAAATTACTCTAGAAATATGGAATAAAATAACTAAAATTGAAGAAATTATTAATACGCAGTTTGATCCTACATTTGATATTGAATTAGAAGACCTGGATTTAGTATATAAATTATATCGTTCACTTGTCGAAAGAGAACCTTATAAAATAAATAAAAAAATAAGTTCCTTGTCATTTAATCTTTTAAATTCTGATATAGAAGAGAACATCAATAGGCCGTTATATTTTCAATTTAATAATGAAATAACAATCAATTTATTTGGAAGAACTTTTGAAATGTATATGATCAGCAGTGCATATAACATGATGATATATAAATTAGATACAAACTCAAAGGATAATCAATGTACTGCATATTTTAAGGAATCGGACGCCTCAATTAAGCCATATTTAAGTTGTATGATTTTTAAATCAGAAAAAAATATGAACGAATTCATTGAAAAAAAAGATATACCTAAATTGTTTGAAAATGCTAAATTGATATCATATGAAGGAAAATAAAATGAAACAATTTAACGAAGGAGATGTTGTTTACTTTATTTCCTCTTCTGTCTTTATTAAGAAAGCTACTGTTATTCGTAATGCTGGTGGATTTTGTACAATACGGTTTTCAGATGGTAATTGCGGTACTTCTGGAACACGTGTTCGTGAAAGTAAATTGTATCGTACAGAAGAAGAGGCAAAGAAGGTTGTTGAACAACATCAAAATGCAAACAAGTGGAGATGATGGTTTCTCCACTTTTACTTTGGATTGGCGAATACAATACCACCCATTCTTGATCTGTAGTAATCAAGCGTGTAGGTGTTGGTTTGCCAGTCCTTTTTTGCATCTTCAAACGTATTGGTAATGCCATCATAGTTTCCATCTTGAATGGTAATGTTATTACCATCCACTTTTAAAACAATACCAACATGGTTTTTACCAATACCAGAAAATACGGCTCCTGCTTTTGGGGTAGTGGATCTTTCAAATTTATTTGGATGTGCTTGTAGTAGTTCATCTACACAATCCCATCCATTACCAGTAAAGCCAGGATCATATCCATAGAGTTCATAGAATCTTCCCCAGGCAAACCATGTGCATTGGCCATATAAGCCTTCTTTAGCATATGGATTCTTTGTAATCCATGCTTCCATGTTATTAAAGTTAGGATTAGTTCCACCTCTAAAGGTAATACCGACATATCGCATAACATGATCGACATAAGATGGATCTCCATATCCTGATACATTCAATTCTTGCTTTTTCATATCGGAGAATTGTTGTGCATTGTATTTGGAATAACCACCAAAATTAGAAATTGCCCATTCAATATATCCAGATCCATAGTTGTATCCTTGAAGTGCAAGATAGATGTGTTCTGTATCTGATGGATCTTTTACATTTGCTTTTTTAACACAATCTGAAAAGGTATGTGTACCAACATCTATGGAATACTCCGGTTCTGTAATACCATTAGGAACTCTAGGATATTTTGTATTGTATCCTGATTCACTAGCTTGCATGGGATCATTTCCTTTACCACCAGATTCCTGCATCATAATCGCTTGAAGTAAAGATACATAATCTTCTATATCGTATTCTATTGCGTATTTTCGTATTGTATCTTCATATGCAATAACTTCTTCACTTAAAGAAACAATTTCACTGTTAGATCCACCATCTTGGGCTAATACGCTAAATGTGCCAACAAACAGAGTAATCACAATCAATAAAATCAATCCTGTTCCAAAAGAAAAGAGTGTATTCAATGTAGATACACTCTTCTTAACAATATGAAATGATTTCTTTATAGCGTGTGTTGTATTTTGGACAATAGGCTTGGAAACAAATTGTTCTGTAGATTTTTTTATCTTTGAAGCATTCACTTTATTTACAACATGCTTCTTTGCCTTGGATATATAAGAAATTCTTTGCGGATGAACATCACGATTTGATTCAATAATCGGTTTTTTATTAGCTGATTTGATCTTATACTCATGATGCTTTTGTTTAATAAACTTTGTAGCTCGATGTTTAGATTCAATTATACTCTGTTTAGCAGCAACACTTACTTTATTTGTAGCCTGTACCTGTGGATTGGATTTAACAGAAGCCTCCTCTTTTCTATCAACATTTTTATTATGAATTATTTGCTGTTTAATAAAATGCTGAATATTTCCCTTTGTATCCTTTGTTTTGATAGCTTGTATTTTTTGCTTTGTCTTAATATCTCTCAAATTCATCAACTCCTTTGTATGTAAAAAAAGCAGAAAGTTAATTCTGCTTATTAGTGGAGTATCATTTGTTTAGATGTAAATAGAGAATAGAAATAATCATCAAAATCATCCCAATTGCTAAAGAATTTTTATATACAAACTTTTTGATTTTCATATCTTTTAAAACGTATTCCAAGTTTTTATCATTATATTTTATTGCTATTTCCTTACCGAACGGATATTCCTGGTCGTCTAATTCAATATTTAAAATGGATTGGATTTTTTGGCTTTGATTATTTGTAAATTGCACAATGGGCATGTAAACATAATAATCCTCTTTGTCGTAATATTTTTCTACATAGTCAATCACTTTGGCAATTGCTGAATTTTTATATTTTCTATACTTAAAATGATATATAGTGTATTGTGCGATGCCGATAGCTAAAAAAACAGTAGAAATCTCATCTAAAGCAAGGTATCTCTGTTCCGTCAATAAGTGCTCTATATTTAACATATTCAATTATCCTTTTTTTAATCTTATTCTCTTCTCAATTATATCTTATATAATGTTAAACTCCAAATATTAAAGAATGTTCAGTAACGTAAGCTAATTCTGTAATATCTTTCTATCTCCTGGTTTAGTTGTATTGAGATCGTACAGTAATCCTTTTGGCATCTTATTTACAAAAGGAACAATAGAACCACCATACTTGATTAATCCAGATCCTGTTGGTGCATTTGTGATGTATCCCATCTGTTCTTCTGAAATATTTAGAAGTCTAGCTAAATCTTCTCTATCATTGGCAGATTGGTTTAACATCACAATGAATTCAGAGTTTGATAGCATGCTCGTTCCTTGTTGACTTGATAATAAATATTTTACATTTTGTGTAATACCTGTTGGATAGGCATCTCTTTTTCTGAACTGTCTCCATGCAGATGCAAAGAAAGTTGCACTTTCTTCATTTTCAAAGATAACGTGAATCTCATCAATAAAGACATGTGTACGTTTTCCTTTTCTCCAATTTTCATTGACACGATTGATAATCGCATCTGTAATCACAAGTAATCCCATCGTCTTTAATTGTTTGCCTAAATTAAAGATGTTGAATGACAGAATTCTAGATTTGATATCTACATTGGTTTCATGGGCAAAGATATTTAGTGATCCATTTGTAAATAGTTCTAGTTTGATAGCTAATGATTTAGCTTCTGGTTCACTTTGTTCTAATAGCTTGTTGTAAAGATGTTTTAATGTTGGAATGTAGTTATTTTTTATGGCATCCTGATAAACCAAAGATACACAACGATCGATAATAGAACGATCAATAGGGGATATACCACCATGATTTGTATCTAACTGTTCAAATAAAGACATGATAAATTGTGATTTATCTGCAATCGCATTTCCACTATCTCCATATCCTTCTGACATATCCATGGCATTAATATAATCATTACTGTTCGTTCCAATACGAATAATTTGTCCACCTAGTGCTTTAATGATTGGATCATATTCACCTTCCGGATCTGCAATAATAATATCGTCATTCGTAGACAGAATTAAGAATTCAATTTCTTCTTTTGTAAGAAAAGATTTACCTGATCCAGGAATACCCAATACAAAAGAGTTTGGATTTTGTAATAAAGCTTTGTTACAAAGAATCGGATTGTTGGTAATGGCATTCTGACCATACCAAATACCACCTTTCTGCATGATTTCATGGGCTCTAAAGGGAATAAATACAGCAGCACTTTCGGTAAGTAGGGTACGAGTGATATTGAGCTTGTTGACTCCAATAGGAAGGGCTGTTTGTAGACCATCCAATTGTCTTTTCGAAAAGTATAATGTTTCTAATTCACAAACATATTTACGAGCAACAGCTTTTAATGTTTCCGTATCTTTATCGAGTTCTTCTAAAGAATCAGCAAGGTGTACAACTGTAATATTACAAAGCATCATTCTTTGATCTCGTACAATTAAATCATCCAAGAATTCTTTACATTCCTTACGTTGAAGTTCCATATCATAAGGGATAATGGCTAAAAAGTTATTATTTCGATTTTGTTTCATTTGCCAATCCGTTATGTTCTTTTCAACACCCAAGAATTTATTTTCTACTTCACGAACAGCTTCATCTGTAGGAATCGTAATAATGTCCATGGAATACATCAAGTTCTTATTTAAATCGCAAAGTTCGGATACAAACTCGTCTTTTAAAAAGCCTGGATAATTACTTAGATAAAGGACTCTTCCATATTTACCATCAAATTCAAAATATTTGTTATGGTATTTACTCATTCTGGGTGTAATCAAATCTTTAAAAGAATGACCTTTCTTAGCCAAATCATTCATATCTAGAGAAAACTCTTCCGTTTCACTACGATAAAAATCATGAAGCATTTTTAATCGTTCTTCTGCATTTAATTCGATACAAGAAGAGCCAAGACGTGCAAATAGGGTAGAGAATTCAGTGGTGATTCTAGAAAAGGTGAATCTTGCTTCCTCGATGGTATTTTTGAAGACAGTCACTGTAATGTATTTTTCCTGGATAATATCATCACTTTCAGATAGTTTATCCAAAAGCATATTGTTGTATTCTTCACGATATGGATCTAATCCATCATTCTTTAATGGAATCAAGATATCTTCTTTAAACTTCTTGATATCCACTTTTCGATTATTAATGGTAATCTTAGTCATCACAGAAGAATCAAAAGAATTTAATAGATCGCTGTAACTTAAAAAAAGATTATTTTTATCTTCACCAGACGCAATCTTATAATTGATATCTAAGAACCTGTAACTCTTTGTATATTTATTACCAGATTTAAAAATACCATCCTTATAGATTGTATCTACTGGGATGGTATCCTGAACAGTTTTAGGCACTCTTGTTTTTTCTTTGTTGAGCTTTTTCAATCTTTCGTAACTTTTTATCATGTACAATCGACTCCTTTCTAGATTGTTTAATAACTGGCTCCAATATTTCGTAATAAAGATTAAAAGGGGCATTAATCAAATTTCTTGTAGATAATACAAAAGAAGATATTGCCATCTTTACAATATCCTCTGTATACATTCCTTGAAAACGTACGAATCCAAATGCTGCAAAAGGAGCAGCACCAAGCATACATAACCAGCTTGTCATTTCTGTACCTAGTTGATCTTTGAATAGAAAATACAAACCACACGCAATAGCGCAGGCAATGATAGAAAAGATACTTTGTCGAAGTGACAATCCAAAGAAGATACTTTCCGTATAATCACGTATTTCCTTGTTAATCTTGATTTCAAAATTAGATTTCATCATCTAAATCCTCATGAATGACATCTAGTGGAATAGAAGATGCAAATAAGATATTATCGACCGGAATAACCATCTTTCCACCATCACGACGAACAATGATTTTATCCTTTTCATGTTCCACTTTGTACATCAATTTTTCTGTTAATGGTAAAGTTGAAGATTCGACAATATCTAATGAATCTCCTGTTTTTAATACGACTTTATTTAATATATAATCTTTCATGTTACGTTCCTTTCCTACCTTGAAGGCATAATAAAAGCAGGAACAATATGCTCCTGCAATATCAATTAAAATAGTAATGATAAGTAATCCTGCCTTGAGTCAAGTATTCTAATAATTTCGATATTATCTTCATTGATATCATAGAATACAATTTGTTTAGATACGATTAAATAGCGTAATGATGTATCTATATTAAATCGATCTGACATTTTTGACCCTAAATAAGGATTATCTTTTAATAATGAAATTGTATCCACAATGTTTGTTTTAAACTTTTTTGCGGCTTGATCATTATGAAACTGATTAATAATATAGTTTTCGGTATTAAGAAGATCGTCAATTGCGGATTTTTTATAAATGATCCTCATTTTACAAACCTAACATCTTTTTGGCTTCTTCTTCTGAATAAGATTCAGTACAATTCATACCAATTTCTAATTCTTTCATTAATTTAGATAAAGCTTTTGCTTTCATCTTTTCGGCATTATCCTCAGTTACAGAAAATGGAAATCCACCTGTATTTAATACTTGCTGAAAAAATACATTTACGGCATCCGTTAGAGTTAAACCGTTTTTCGCAAAAACTTCTTCTAATTCATTCTTGATTTCTGAGTTCATGCGAATTCTAAATACATCATCTTTTTGAGCATTGATTACGTTACGCATAATTAACACTTCCTTTCGTATATATTATAATCAGTTTTTTACAAAATATCAACAAATGTGGTAACTGAGTAGCTACATATTATAGTCCCATCATTTCTTTAACGATTCGATCTGACATCTTGATTGTTCCTACAAGAACTAACATATTGAATATTAATTCACCAATATAACTCCATACCATAGATACGCTAGATGCTGTTGAATCTACTACTGGTGGACTTGATGCAAAGGCAGAGAATATAATACATGCCAGGACGATGATAGCTCCTTCTAAACAAACTCCTGCATAGCTTTTAATAAACGTAAATGCTGTATTTTGTGTGCTTTCTCCTGCAGCTGCTGCAAGTGGTATTGGAGAAATAGCTGTGTACATGTAAAGTTTAAAAAATCTTCCATAAACAGTTAATATCATTACAAAAGATAGAATTGTAATGAATATAGATCCTAATAGGGTTACTGCCCATAATGGAATGGATTCTAGAAATCCTGTATTACTAACCGCATCAACTATTTCCTGTGGTATAACTGTTTCGTTGGATACTCCAAGTCCTACAGTTTCCGTAATCGATTGAATTATCCCCTGTACAATTTCAAAAATCTTTGTCATCAGTTCCATTCCATACATGACAAGACCTCTGGCAATAATAAATCTTAGAAATAGTTTGAAGGCTTGCTCTGGACGTTTGACATCCTGCCAGCTTGTGCAGGTTCGTATTAATCCCCATACAAAGAAAAGTACAAGAAGGGCAAGACCAATAGCTTGTAAACCTTCATGTACTTTTACAATGATTTTCCATATATCTCCACCTTTAAATGTTTCTGGGGATTCAGTGAGTAACAACCATATTTCAGCAAGCTTAGAATTCCAGGTATTGATTGCACTTGTTAGGTTATCGATGATTCCATCCATATATTAACCTACAATAATATTCAAAATCTCTTTAGCAAAGGTAATTACAATACCACCAGCTACTGTCATAAATCCATTGGCTCTCTGGCTTGGATCATGGCTTTTTAAAGATAAACCAACCTGTACGATTCCAAAGCCTAATAGAATCATGCCAATAGCACGTATAAGTCCAAACATAAAATCACTGAAATTATTGACTACAGTGACTGGATCATTAGCTGCATAGACAGGTGTTATAAAGTTTGTGATGAGTATCAATGCTGTATAAGCATAGAACACTACTTTTCTAATTGTTTTTGTTTTCTTCATTTTCTTTGATCTCCTTTACATATTTTTCTACTTCTTCTTGATCTAACAATTCATATTCGTTATCAGTCAAAAGAATATTTTGCCAATCATCAATGAAATGATACGTTTGCCCATGAATATAAGGCTCTCGTCCTCCATCCAATGTCTGCTTAATATTTGGATGTTTTAATAAATCATATTTTTTATCTTTTACAGGGCGTTCTCCCTTAATAAAAAGAAGTCCATAGTTGTTATCCAACAATCGAACTTCATCTGCGGTTAAAAGCTCTCTTCCTGTCTGTTGATAATTTGTAGAATAATTACCACTTCTTCCTTCAGATTTGCCATACGTATTTGTATCCAATGTTTCTTTTCCCAGCAATTCACTGATGTATTTATGTGTACTTTGTTCATTACCACCTAGGTAATACGTTTCATCACAGTTACCTAAAATGGATTCCCAGCTATCTTTGTATAACGCTTTGATCTGAGCCAGGTTCTGTAAAATAATGGATACAAAGATCTGTCTTGAACGCATGGTTGAAAGCAATTTATCAAATTCATCTGGTAAAGCAACATTGGCAAATTCATCCATCAAGAAATGGACGGGTACAGGAAGTCCTCCACCATGTACATAATCCGCCTGGTAATACAACATTTGAAATAACTGGGTGTACAACATTCCAACTACAAAATTGAATGTGGAATCGTTGTCTGGAATAATCGCAAATAAAGCCGTTTTTCTTTCTCCAATCTGTTCTAATTCCATCTCGTCATACTTAGTAAGTGAAGCAAGTTCTTCCAAATTAAAAGCAGCAAGTCTTACACCAACCGAAATCAGAATCGATTTGGCGGTTTTACCAGAGACAAATTGTCAAGGACTTTTTCATCAAATTCACAAAAAAATCTACAAAAAAGGTGCCAGAAGCACCGCATGGCTCCTGACACCTCGTTTAACAGCTTACATTTTTCCGTCCAGCAGGTCTTTGCAGAGATACGCATAGTCTGGCAGCTGGTTGATATATGGCTCCCAGCGCCGCTTGATTTCGGCTAATTCCAGCGGGTCGGCTGCTTCCAGTGCATGATCGTTGCCCGTCATATATAAAACATCCGTAGCAACATCATCCAAACATCTACCGCAGAGATCAGCGGCTGATTCTATCCTGATGCCGGTATCCACATAAAGCGGATTGACGCCAATCGTCAGCCAGACATAGCCTACCTTGTCCGACCAGAGCAGTTCAAAATCAGGGCTTTGCCGCAGATGTTCCGCAAAGACCTCCTTTACTCGCTCAATTTCATGCTTCTCTTTTTCTGTGTATAGCATTTTTGTGTCCTCCTTGGCTAAAAGTTTTGGCGTGTACCATCATCAGTTTAACACAAGGCGGCTGGCTTTATCAGCCGGTCACATCTGCTGTATCTCGTTTTTGAGCATACGCTTGATTTTGTCGCTCATGGTTTCAGTGCTGGTCTGGCTGAAATGGACGCGCACCTTGTAGGTGGTCTTGCCGATTTTCTTTACCATCGCTGGCGTGTTTTCCGGCGCTCTGGACGCAGTAGCGGCGTCTGCCACCTGCATAGTACGGGGTTCTCTGTTCATGGCGCTCCTTTCTCCGAACGGGTCTGTGCCGCCCGGTAAAAAATCAGTCTTGCTTACTGTTTACAATGTCTTTCGCCGCCTGCTTGGTGGCCCCGGCGTTTTCCTCCCGGAAGTTTTTCCCGGCAAAGAGGATCGGGGCGCACCGTTCCAGGATACGGTCATAGATACGAGCGTGGGCCAGGTCAGGCGGGTTTTTGAGTTCGGCCAGCTTCAGGTTGGTGGTGATGATCATGGGCCTGCGGCTGCGGTAGCGGCTGTCAATGACGAAAAACATCTGCTCCATCGCATACTCGGTACTGCGCTCCACACCCAAATCGTCAATGATAAGCAGGTCATATTCGTCAAAGCTGGCAATAAACTCTGACCTGTCCTCAGAGAACATCCCGGTCAGGCGGTTCAGAATGGTGGGAAAGTTCGTCATCAGCACCGGCACATCCCGGTCAAGCAGGGCGTTGGCAATACAACCGGCGAAAAAGGACTTGCCGGTTCCCACATCCCCAAACAGAAGCAGGCCGGTGTTGTTCCTGTATGCCTCCTTCCAGTTCTCCACGTAGGCGCGGGCCTTGTCCATCAGAGGATTTTGGCCGTTGTCGTTGGCAAAGGTGTAGTCGTACAGATAGCGGTCTTGCAGGCCCTGGGCCTTCCGGCGCTTGATGCGCTCCATGCGGCGCTGCCGTTCCTCGGCGGCCTTGCGCTGTTCCTCGGCCTCCCGCTGACACTGGCAGATACAGCGGGGCATGAAGTAGCCGGGTTTCCCAAAGCATGGCACAACGGTCTGCCTCTGGCCGCCGCACTTTTTACAGTGAATGAGGCCGTCTGCCGGGTCTATGTACTCGTCCCCGGCCAGTTCCATACCGGCGGCTGCCTTGTCGATCAGCGCCCGGATTTCTGCGGTAATCTCCATCATACGGTTTCATCCTCCTTTACGCTGTAATCACGGTTGCGGGTGGGCGGGGCCGCCTTTTTCGCGTCCTCACCGGCCCAGCGCCGGATGGTGGCGGCATGGCTCTGATACCGCTTACCGGTAGAGGCCATGTATTCGGACAGCTTTTCGATGTACTGGCCCCATACGGTGGGAAAGCCGGCCTGCAAGTCTGCCAGTTCCTCGTCCGTCAGGAAAACATTCTGGTAACGGCCATAGGCGCGGGCGCTCTCACTCTCTCTATTCTCTATACTCTTATCTCTAATATCTAATCTCTTATCTCTAATCTCTGGTGGACAAATGTCCCCCTGGCTATATGGTGGACAAATGTCCGCCCCGCCGGATGGGAGCAGTTTTTGACGCTTCAATCGCATACGCTCTTTCTTTTTCCGTTCCCCCTCGGTAGAGGATTGGCCGATCAGCAGTTGGATGTCGGTCATGTAGTAGGCCCCATCGGTCAAAATCTCCACAAGGCCAAATTCAAGGAACACCTTCAAGGCCCGTTCCACCGTCCCCACCTGATGGCGGGTAAAGGTGGCGATGGTCTGGGGCGTGTGGGGCAGATGGTCATTGAGCATGAGGATACCGCCGCTTTTGAGTGACATGAGGTACATTTTCAGCAGCAGATTGGAGTACAGCAGGCCATCCTGCATACTCTCCAAAATAACCATCGTTTCGCTGTTGTAGAAGTTTTCTTTCAGCTTGAGGTAGTAATATTTTCGATTGTCTGACATAGGCTTCCTCCTTGGGGTTTATTTCAGGGGTCTGTATGCCTTTAGAGGGCCGTTTTGGGGGCCAGAGGATAAATCTATCAGGCCCCCAGCGACACCCTCGAAAAAAGCCTTGATTTACAAGGGGTTTTCAGCCCCTAAAGCGTGACATTTCGCCCTTTGTTTCCGCTTGCGCTGGGCGGCCTTGATACGCTTCATGCGTCCGGCACATTCCGGGCAGTATTTGGCCCGGTTGGAGCCGGGGGTGAACAGCGCCCCGCAGACGGCGCACCGTTTGGCGTCCAGGCGGTGGAACAGGGCCGTTTCCAGTTCTCTGTCCAGCGGCAGCACCGCCGCCCGGAACCACCGGCACAACAGGGAGTAGGAAATGGACTGGACGCAGACACATTCCTCCCCATCATCCAGCGCGATACAGTGGCCGCCGTCATAGTTGCAGCACTCATGTACCAGCCGCCGCGCTCTGCGGTACTGGCGGTAGTCCATGACGGGGACGGGTTCAGGCTTGCTTTTTTTCATGCTGGCACTTCCCACACCCGCCGCAGTTGCCGCAGCCCTGGCAGGCATGGGCCTCCGGCTCCGGGCCGGTGGGCGCGTCTGCCGATTCCGGCTGCAAGAGGGCAAGGGGCAGGCGGATATTCAGGTGGATAGTGACGGGCAAAATAATTTGCTTCATACAGTGACCTCCTTCAATGAATTTACTGTTAAATATTCGTGCAAAGTATTGTTTTCTTCGTGCAAATGGCATATACTAAAAGTACCAGCAGAAAGGGGTTGATGATATGGCTGGAAATACCACAAACATCAGCATCCGCATGGACGCGGATTTGAAGGCACAGGCCGACGCCCTGTTTGCGGAACTCGGCATGAATTTATCCACGGCGTTCAACATCTTCGTGCGCCAGTCGCTTCGTGAGGGCGGCATTCCCTTTGAGGTGAAGCTGGAACAGCCCAACAAGGAAACGATTGCTGCTATGCTGGAAGCGGAAAGGATTGCAAAAGACCCGTCTGTAAAGGGATACAATGACCTTGACGAGTTGTTTGCCGACCTGAAAAAATGAGGAAAACAAAGTACACCGTCAAGTACACGACCGCTTTCAAAAAGGACTACAAGCGGGCAATCAAGCGCGGTCTGAAAATCGAATTGCTGGAACAGGTCGTGGCGCTGCTGTCGATGGGCGAACCGCTGCCGGATAAAAACCGCGATCACGATCTGTCCGGCGATTGGGTGGGCCATCGGGAATGTCACATTCTCCCGGACTGGCTGCTCATTTACCGTATCGAGGATGATGTGCTGGTGCTGACGCTTGCCCGCACCGGGTCGCACAGCGACTTGTTCGGCAAATAAACCATCTGCCGCCGTATGGGGAAACCTGTACGGCGGTTTTTCTGTGTGCAAAAGGGTGTCGTGAAACGCGACGCTCCTGAAAGGGGTCGGCAAAGTGCCGTACCCTTTACCGCTCCGGCCCCCGGTCACGGGGCTTGTCCCGTTCCTGCCGGGCCAGTTGGTCGGCGGCCTTGCGGAGCCGTTCCACAGCTTTCAGTTCCTCCCGCATGGCTTTCATGTCGATGGTGTCCACCTGCTTCTTGGCGGTCAGCAGGTCGATCTCCCGCTGCCATGCCTTCGGGGTTATCCCCTCGCCGCTGTCTTTCAGTTCTTTCAGATACCGGGCTGCTGCATCATACAGGATCAGTTCCCGGCTGTGGCGCTGCTCAAACTGTTCCCGCTTTTCCGGCTTTACTTTGGCAAGCTGCTTGTGGATGGACTTGTACTGGTTGTACTGTTCCCACATCTCCCCGCGCTCGGTAAGGGTGGCGATCCGGCGCTCGGCCTTGACGATCTTTCCGCGCAGGTCATAGTAACGGCTGTTCATATCAGCGATTTTTTCATGAAGCTGCTGCATAGACTGGATGCCGTTTGCCTGCAAAAAGCTGAACAGGGCGGCGCTCTCCTGTAAAGCCCGGATTTTGCCGGTGCGGGTGTCGGGCCGCTTGAGCTGCTGCTGGGCCTCCCACAAGTCCATCATGCTGGGCTGCTGACCCTCCGGCTTCTCCGCCTCGGCCTTAGACCAGTTGTAGAGGCGGGTAATACGGGCTTTGATTTCTTTCAGCAGCTTATTGTCGGCGGCGATCTGCCGGTTGACTTCTCCCTTGTCGGTGCGGATGCCGCGCTTCTCCATCTGGCTGGCCGCTGGCCCCAGGTGGACAGAGGGGATTTTATCAATGCCCTGCCGCTTGTAGCTGCGGTGGTCAATGCGCTCCGGTCTACCGGCAGATTCCAACGCCCGATTGGTGTAGGCCGCCCACGCTGCCCGCCAAATCTCCACATTTTCTTTATCGTTCCAGTCGGTCGTATCCTCTCTGTGATTTTTCCAACCGCCTTTCCCATCCGGGATACGCTGTCCATTCTCGTCCAGATCGTATGCCTTGCGGCACTTTGCGCCCCACTGTCCATTTTCTTTCAAAGGCCGGAGCGTCAGCATGATATGGACATGAGGGTTGCCGGTTCCCTTGTCATGGATAGCAAAGTCGGCGCACATTCCTTTGTCTACAAAGTTGTCCTTCACATAGGCGCGCACAAGGGCAAGCTGCTGTTCATCGGACAGTTCACGGGGCAGGGCTGCCTCGATCTCGCGGGCAAGCTGGCTGTCCCTTGCTTTCTCGATTTGCTCCACGCTGTTCCAGAGGATAGAACGGTCTGCAAATTCCGGCGGCGCGTGGGCGGGCAGCATGATCTCCGCATGGACAATGCCGCCTTTCCGGGTGTAGTCGTGGGTCATTCCGTCCCATTCATTTGTCAGCTTGGTTCCGCTGCGGTAAGCAGCTGCGGCAACAGCAGAACGGCCTGCGCTGCGCTTGATGATACTGACGGGGATATGACAGAAATCTATGGGGAACACCTCCTTTCAGTGAGGGGATAACAGGCTCTGTGGATCCAAACAAACGCAAAGCGGGTGTTTGGCTTCGCAGAGCGCACAAGGGGTTTGGGGAGCGTAGCTTCCCATCGCGGACGAAGTACGCAACGCCCCCCGGCAGGGCGCACAGCACCGGCAACGGTGTATAAGTGCGCCCTTGTAAACAAGGGACTTATGGCGTGTCCCCGGATTTTGGCAGGTTTGCAGTCAATTCCGCAGCCCCCGGAAGATGGGACAGGGCAATCAGGAACGCTTTGACCTCTGCGCCGGGAAGGTCGGGGGCCAGAGGGAAAATGCCCTCCAAAACGGCCCCACGCTCAATCAGGCGGCGGGTGCGGGCCTTGCGTTCCTCATTGCGCTGCTTGTTCTCCAAAATCTTCTGGCGGTTCTCAAGCTGCCGGATTTCCTTCAGGACTTTCTCCCGTTCTTCTTTTTGGGGGTAGGCTGTAATTTTTTCGTTCATGTCAGGCACCTCTTTTCTTTGGAAATACTCATAGATTGACCGTCCATTTCTGTCGAGCAAAGTATCGGCGCAGCCTCCGCAGTGCGGCATGGATGGATTTTCCCGCCTGTGATGGCGTGATACCCTCCATTGCGGCAATATCTTTCACTTTCATACCCAGCATATAGCGGGCATGGACACGGCGAGCCTGCATAGGCGGCAGGAAAGAAATGGCTTCGTACAATCGCCGTATCAGTTCTTCGTATTCGGCTAATTCTTCTTTTTCTATCAGGTAGTCCTCCGGCGATGGCTGCGCCCAGCCGATGGCGGCATTTTCGATTCCATCGTTACAATCGAGGGAATAAAACGCCTTATACCGGAACATCTTGCGATCTCTGGCGGCCTCGGCTCTCTTGTCCAGAAGAAACGCTTCGACGATCTCATCGGACACCTCCACAAAAATGTCCTCTTTGCAAAATGGATAATATTGTTTGAGATTGATGGTCTGCATAGGCACGCCCTCACTCTGTTTGAAAAAGGTCATCATAGCAGCGGCGCATATTCCGCAGACCACGATGGATGGCAACGCTGACCTTGCTGCTGTGGACGCCCTCTCTCCGGGAGATTTCCGGCTGCTTGATACCAGTAATGTAGTAGGCGTGAACACGGCAGGCCTGTGTCGGAGTGGCATGAGCCAGAGCCACCGGCAGAGCTGCAATCAGGTGCAGGCGGGTGGTCATTTCTTCTCGTTCCAGTAAAATATCTTCCGGCGATCTGCTGTGTTCCAGTGCGTAATTTTCCAGCCAGCTGTATGCGTCCAGAGAGTAGTAGGCGCGGTGGTAGACTTTTCGGCGCTCATAGTTCTCCATCTCCCGCTGGGCCTGATACATCGCTGCCCATACCTCGTCTGTAACATCCACAAACTCATCATGCCGGTAGTGGGGATACATCCACCGCAGATTGATTGTTTTCATAGGCTTACCTCCTGAAAATCGGAGAGGCGGGCAGCTCGTCCGCTGTCCGCCCCTCGCTGAGATAAGGGAAATGATCCCTTTCACTTGGTAGCCAGAAAACAGGTCATTCGTTAAGCCTGTTCTCAAAGAAATTTATAAATTTTTTTCTGACCGCCTCCACACTTTGATACACAGCCACTTTGGAGCAGCCGCACAGCACACCGATCTCTGCAAGGCTCAGTCCGTCAAGCGCATAGAGCAGGAACCGGCGGCGCTGGGCCTCGGTACAGGTGTCCAGAACAGCCATCAGCTCATGCAGCGTTTCCATGCGGCAAAGGTATTCCTCCGGCGTTTCGCCGTAGACCCCTACACCCTCAGTGGTAATGATGTACTCGTCAAACTCCCGGCCATCCCAATGCCGCCGCTGTTCATGGAACAGGTTCTCCGTTTTATGATCGGCCCGGTCAAGAAATTCATAGACTTCCAGCGTAACCTCCACGGCCACAGCTTGTCCGTTATAATTGATGGTAACTTCCATCTGCCTTTCCTCCATTCAGATTTTTTTGGTAAATCTGAATGGGGCGGCGGAGAACGGCACTGTGGCCAGGGTTCGGGCCATGCTGGCCCGATGTTACGGCCCCACAGGTATGAAAAAACGCCCGGACAGCAGAAAGCTATTCGAGCGCAAAAACTCCAATATTCACTTACAGAATGACAATTTTCGCACCGGCTGCCAGACGGGGCCTGTTCGTTGACTGGGCTTTTTTTGACGGTAGTGAAATATCGTCTGAATTTGTCGGCGGTCAATGTGCTTCATGGCGGTTCCCTCCTAAAGCCGCCGTGTCAGCGTGTAGTCGTCACTCCTTTGTCGAGGGCATAAGGAACGGCGGCCTTGATGTTACTCAAAACCGCCGCAGTACCCGGAAAATCCATTTTGGGCGCACAAAGCTGCCTGCCCTGCAACGGTTTTTTTCTTTCCCCGTCTTGCGGGGCAGGATCGCTTGGCTTATTCGGTTTTAGTCTTGCTCTTGTTCGGCTGCCTCTTTCAGCCGGTCAAAACTCTCATCGCTGATGATGTGTTCAATACGACAGGCATCGGCCTCCGCAGTTTGGGGGTCAACGCCTGCGGTGATAAGCTGCTCGGTAAAGAAGCAGTGACGCTCGTAGATTTTTTCGGCAACTTCCCGACCAACATCGGTCAGATGGAGAAAGTGATCTTCGTCCATCATAAGAAAGCCGCCGTCCCGCAAGGTAGCCACTGCATGGCACACGCTGGGCTTTGACACCTCCATGTGCCGGGCCACATCTACGGAGCGCACCATACCGCGTTTCTTTTGGAGAACAAGGATGGTTTCCAGGTAGTCCTCCCCGGACGCATGAAGTTTCATCTGAACCACCTTTACTGAGCCAGCTTCCAGCCGATGGCCTCCTGTCTGGCCGATACAAAATCGGCATACAGGCCCTTTTGCTGGATTAGCTCCGCATGAGTGCCGCGCTGGACGATATGAGCGTTGTCCAGTACAAGGATCTGATCAGCGTTGAGGACGGTTTTCAGACGGTGGGCAATCATGATGATAGTCTTGTCATGGGTCAGTGCCTCAATAGCACGCTGCAATTCATCCTCATTCTCCGGATCAACACTGCTTGTCGCCTCGTCCAAAATGATGATGGGTGCGTCCTTCAGCATGGCGCGGGCGATGGAAATCCGCTGTTTCTCGCCGCCGGACAGAGTGCCGCCGCCCTCGCCAATCACAGTGTCATAGCCATCCGGCAGGGCAGAAATAAAGTCATGGCAGCAAGCCTTCTTCGCCGCCTCAACTACCTGCTCATGGGTGGCGTCCGGGCAGCCAAACTTGATATTGTTCTCAATCGTATCTGCAAAGAGGTATACGCTCTGGAACACCATCGAGATATTCTTCATCAGGCTGTCCAGCTTAAAATCCCGTACATCCGTACCGCCTATGGTAATCTTCCCGGCATTCACATCCCAAAAACGGGCAATCAGGTTGCACATCGTTGTCTTACCTGCCCCAGAAGGGCCTACAATGGCTGTAGTCGTTTTTTCAGGGATAGAAAAACTAACATGGTCTAAAATCTTTCGAGTTGAATAGGAAAAATCCACATTATCAAAGACAATATTTGTGTCCTGCGGCGTAATATCTGTACCCTTTTCGTCCATGACTGGCGTATTATCCACAGAATTTGCGGTATCAATCGAAGATGCCAGCATCTGCAACATCGTAATCTGACTACCAGCGCTTTCAAGATTGTTGAACACAGTGAAGGACAGAACAACAAAAAGGATGCCATACACAAAAGAAAATGCGTTGATAGTATAAAGATAAATGGACAGTATCAGTAAAATCGTGCTAAAAATCCGCACTATAAGCTGTTGCAGCGCAATGTAAGGAGCTACTGCATAAACCAGCTTCAAATTGCCTTTGTTGCTATCCCGAATAGCAGCAGCAATAGATTGGGAACTATCCTTTTCAAAACCAAAGGATTTTACCACACCCATGCCTTGGATGTATTCCAAAACAGCTTCTACTAATCCCCTCTGTGCGCTCTGCCTTTTTTCTGCTGTGGAAGTCGATTTTCGAGTAGCTGCTTCTGTCACCAGCAGGTAGCAGACAACACCAACCAGAGCGACAAGTCCAAGCTGCCAATTAAAAAGAAGCAGGAACAGAATAAGAACAACAGAATTGAAGAAGCCTCCAATCATATTGACTAATGCCACGGGTGCTGAACTTTCTACATCCCCTAATGTCGTGGTTACAATGCCGGTTATCGTACCGATATTATTCTTGTTGAAGTAGCCCATCGGAATATAGCGGAGGCGATCACCAATCGAAATACGCTTATCAGCTACCATGCCATATCCTACTACCGTCTGCTCATTCATGGAAAAGAAGGATGAGAAAATCCGTCCGGCGATGGAAAGCATCATCATACCCAGCGCCAGCCATACAGAAGTAAGACTGTGGTTATCCGAAGCCAAAGCGTCTACAATGAAGTAGAGTGCGCCAAACTGAAATGACGCAAAAATACCGTTAAGAAAGGAAAAGAACAATGATTTTTTCAAAAGCCCTTTCCGATTGCCTGCAAATGCAAATATTTTCTTTAATGTGCCAAGCATGAAACCACCTCCTTACGCTTCATCTCTTGCACCAATGTGCGCCTGCCACATATCCTTGTAAAGCGGACAATGAGCCAGTAATTGTTCATGGGTGCCTTGTGCTTCAATATTTCCTGCATTGACTATCACAATGTTATCTGCGCCTGTGATTGTAGAAAGCCGATGGGCAATTACAATCAGTGTCTTTCCGGCAGTTAATGCAGAAATTGCTTTCTGGACGATTGCTTCATTCTCTGGATCAATGAAAGCTGTTGCCTCGTCTAAAATCACAATGGGAGCGTCTTTCAGCATAGCGCGGGCAATGGCAATTCGCTGGCGCTCGCCGCCGGAAAGCTGGGAGCCGCTGCTGCCGACAATCGTTTCATAACCTTTATCCAGTCCACGAATAAAGCTGTCACAGCCGCTTCGGATTGCTGCTTTTTCAACTTCTTTATCAGATGCGCCTGGTTTTCCCATACGGATATTTTCACGGATACTGCGGTTAAACAGGTAGTTGTCCTGGGATACATAGGAAATTTGTTCCGAAAGCTGTGACAACGGAACCTCTGTCAGCTCATGACCACCCAAAGTAATGCTGCCGCTGGTAACATCCCAATACCCGGCAATTAGTTTTGCAATCGTAGACTTGCCGGAACCGGAAGGCCCCACAAAGGCGGTCATCGTTCCGGGGCGGATGGAAAGATTTATGCCATGCAAAACTTCCTGCTGTTTATCATAAGAAAAAGATACATTCTTGAGTTCAATTTCTAAATCACCAAACGCAACAGGCTTATTGGCATGGTGAAGTTCTTCGGCCTTTAAGATACTGTCGATTTCCTCTGTATTTTTTCCCAGCATAGCCAAAGAGCCGGTGAAAGAAAAAGCCTCCATGATTGGCCCCACAAGTCCAAGGGAAAAGATAACCGCCGCCATAAAGGTCACGGTTTCCAAACTGCCGGAAAGCCAAAGAGCCATACCGCCTGGAAGAACGCTTAAAAGTACGGATGGGATCACTGCATTATAAGAACACATGGTTTTCTGGCTGTTAGCCATCCATTTTATGTAGTAATCTGCATTGCCCCGGACAGCATCCGCATATTTCTCATAGGAACCTGCCGACTGGCTGAATGCTTTGACTACCTCAATACCGCCGATATACTCTACAACAGCGTCTGCCATTTTCTTGCTGGCGGCCATTGCACCTGCGCCTTCTGTGGCATAGTTCCGCATACCGATTGACATAATGACCAACCCGATAAACAGGGTTGCCAGGGAAAGGAGCGCCATCCGCCAATCCAAAACGAACAGGTACACAATGATAAACAGCGGTACCAACATATTTGAGGTCATTTCCGGCAGGAGATGGGCAAACGGCACTTCCATACCTTCTATCCGGTCAACAATAATGCTTTTATAGTGGCCGGATGGGGTGTCCAAAATCGTTCCCATTGGAACCTTTGCGAGTTTTTCCACAACACGCTCCCGCAGATCCCGCAGCGTACTATACGCCGCATTATGGGAAATTACTGTTGACAGGTTTGAAAAAAGCACCTTCCCGCAATATCCGGTCAAAGCCACAAGACATACAGGCAGATATGCAGAGAAGGCAGTCTCTCCTGCGAACATTTTAGAAATGACATTAACAACACAAAAATACGGTATCATCTGGCAGGCCACACCGAGAATTGCCAGGATAATACTGAAAACAAATTTGCCGTGATGAACCTTCCCCCAGCTCCAAAGAGTGCCGAGGGGAGAACCCTTTTTCTGTTCTTTCACAACTTATCAACCTCCTTCTGAAATATTAGCCGACTTCCTGCGCCCGCCCCTCAGTGATTCGGATAATCTTATCACAGCATAAAGCAATCAGTTCCGGGTCATGGGTCGATACAAATATAGTCTTTCCTTCGGCCGCCAGTCTTTTCAAAAGTTCCGCTACCTCACGCATGTGGCGGTAATCCAGTCCAGATGTAGGCTCATCGAAAAGTAAAATCTGCGCCTGTGCTGCAATCGCAGACGCAATCGCTACCCGTTGCTTTTGTCCTCCTGACAAAGCCATTGGATGTTTTTCCTTGTATTCATCCAGATCAAGGCTTTCTAAAATTTTTTCGGCTGCCTTCTCATCAGGGTGTTCCATTGACAGAAGCACTTCGGAGAGAACACTGTTTGTAAATAGCTGATGGTTTACATCCTGCATAACCATATAGCAAATCTTTGTCAACTGCCGCCCATGATATGTTCTGCCTGAGACTTCAACAGTCCCTATACAGGTCTTTTCTAACCCGCATAAGCAGCGAAGAAAGGTTGATTTTCCAGAGCCGTTATCCCCAATCACTCCGACGATTTTCCCTTTTTCAATTTGAAGATGTGGTATCCGTAAATCGCAAATTTCTTCATCTTCTGGTGTCAGCTTTTTCTTTACAAAAAGATATTTTCGCGGTGTGTAAGTGAAATAGAAATCCGTAAGGCACAACAGTTCATCTCCGTCAATGCCTGTTTCCAGATTTCTCTGATCTGCGGGATTTTCATCGCCTGACTTTGAAACATTAGAGAATTGCCGGATATAGCGTTCCTCCAATGTAACAGGCCGAAGTTCATAGGATTTCAATTCCTTTTCTGTAAGCTGAGAAAATTCCTGCCTTGTCCATTCGTTGACGATACGGCCTTTTTCCATATAAACGGCCCGGTCAATAATATCTTTCAGATACCATAGGCGGTGTTCTGAAATGATGATCGTCTTGCCTTGAGATTTCCAAAGCTGCATAGCATCACGCAGATCGCGGATTGCCGCCCAATCCAAGTTTGAGGATGGCTCATCCAAAATGATGATGTCCGGTAAGAGAGCCGCCACCGATGCACAGGCAATCTTTTGTTTTTCACCGCCAGATAAGTCGAAAAGACTGCGTCCCAAAAGATCATTTAGATTTAACTCCTGGACTACCTGCTTTTTCCTGGTTAAAATTTCCGGCTTTGGCAAGCCGATATTTTCAGGCCCAAAGACCACTTCGCCGTCTGTGTCTACGGAAAAGAATTGGCTGCGGGGATTTTGGAAAACAGACCCGACAATTCCGGCCAGATTATAAAGTTCCTGCTGCTTGATGTCTAATCCATTCACATAAACATCCCCGGTAAGCTCGCCCTTGAAAAAATGGGGGATAAGACCATTGATAAGCCTCGTCACAGTTGTTTTACCACAGCCTGATGCACCGCACAAAAGAATACATTCTCCGTCTGTAACAGACAGATTAAAATCACAAAGCCCCGCTTGGTCTAATCCTGAATAATAAAAGGTTACATTTTTTATCTCAATCATATCATCCCACTTCCACTCACACCGAAAGGTAAATATATAAAATTGACAACACTAAAGTTACTGCAATTATCACATAATCTTTGCTATGGAACCCAATCTCACAAACATTCGTCCTTTTTACCGGGGCTCCAAGGCCTCTGGTGACTGCCGCCGCTGATAACTCGTCCCCGATACTGATACAGGAAAACAGCAGAGGAACTAAGCGATATTCAATCATTTTCGTTATCTTGCCGCCGCCAAAAGTAATTCTTCTCATACGCATAGCATCACGGATTGACCGGTATTCCTCTGACAATGTAGGAAAAAAGCGCATCATTACGGCAATAGAAATTGCAAGTCCTTGTGGCAGGCGCATACGGTTCATAGCAGCCATAAATTCACTGATTTTTGTTGTTGAAATGCAGTACCAGACCATAATCATCGTTGGTGCAAACTGCGTAATCATGTAGCATAGAAACAGTATCAACATGCCCGCTATGCCCCCGATGTTTTCCTGTGTAATCTCCATAAGCCATGTAGCCAAAATGAAAAGAACAGTAAATCTTGCGCCTACATGGGGTTTCCCTTCCAGGCAGACCAGAACCACAGGAATGTAGGTCATGATGGCCCGGACAATATAAGCCGGGCCATCCGTTACATCAATCATTACAACAACGGAAAACAAAATCAGCAAAAGCAGTTTTGTTCTCGGATCAAGATGGAAGCGGATATTGAGGTTTTTTCTATATCCATTTTCCATTTATACAATTCCCGCCTTTTCAAAGTTCTTCCGTACAACGGCCTTACCAATAAACGCACCGATTACTCCGCACACAAAGCAGAGCAGAATAATGACTGGATATGTAGCGGGAGTTACGAGCGTAAACAGGGTATCGGCAAAAGAAGCATCAAATCCGCCTTCAATCAGACTTTGCTTATAAGAGTCTGCCGTGAGGACGAGGGGGAGATAACTTGCGCTAACCCAAAGATTAAATACGCCGCAGCTGATAACGGTTTTTTTCCAGCTTTTATATTCCCCGGACTTGGCAATCAAATCTGCAATCACTCCTGCTGCAATACAAATAGGTGCGCCAAGAAAGCCCATACCAAAGATAAACAACAGGATTGCAACAATAACCGATGTTATTGTAAGCATCCCAAACTTCTCAATCCGCGCATAGTAGAGCATCATCGGAATACCAGTGACAATCGGGATGAGAACCGCATAGCCGGCGACGATAAACGGGGACAGAAATCCGAGATACATGATAACCATCTGCACAACCCACAGGATCGCAGTAAAGATACCAATGGTGATGAAATCTCTTGCCTTTAGTTTCTTTTCATTCATGAGAATGTCCTCCTAACCTTTTATTGTGGTTAGACTTCGCTAACCACAAAGAAGTATAACATACCTGCTTTCTGTACTTCTATCCCTATATCAGCATTTTAGCCCCATATAGCAACGAGTTTTCAACTTGACAAGCAATCAAAACAAGACGATAATAATTGTGACGATTTCATACTGCAAGAATACTTTAGAAGAAAAGGGGCGGTGTAATGGGTGAAGTATTAAATCAAATGCTTGAAAACTATTTGGTTTCATCGAATGTGCAGTTGCAAAAAGGGTCAGATAGCTTGTCATTTACAATCAATTCGGCAGAGGGCATCAGTAAAACAACCCTTTTTAATATTCTGCCATACATGCACCTGATTTTCTTTGATATTCACGCTCGGTCTTTGCCGGGAGAAATCGCAGAAAATGCTGTGTATCACCCAATGCAATTTAATTATTGTGTAGGTGGCCGGATTGAGATGCTTTTGGATGATAATTCTTATATTTATCTCAAAGAAAAAGATTTTTGCATCAGCAGGCAGACCTCGCAAAGCGAATCTTATTTCCCTACGAAGTATTATCACGGTATCACCATGTATTTTGACCCTGATTTTTTCACAGAAGCCAACTCCAATATGAATAATCTTTTCAATTTGAACTTATCGCAACTGTCAGAAATCTATTTTGAAAAGAAGGATACATACATCGCAGAAGTCAGCAGCGAAATGGGTAAAATTCTTGAGCGGTTATGGCAGCTCTATGAAATACCATCTCCTTTCCACATGAAACTTTGTGTCTTAGAGTTGCTACATCTGCTATTAGATGCAAGAAATGTTGTCCAGGAAAAAACTCTCACCTTCTATACCAGCATACAAGTAGAAATTGCAAAAAAGGCAGAACAGATATTAACTGCTGATTTGAAACAGCATATTCCCATGAAGCAGATTGCACAGCAATTCGGCGTTAGTGAAACAAGCCTGAAAAACTATTTCCGTGGAGTGTATGGGAAAAATGTTTCTGATTATCTGCGCGATTTGCGTATGGGCATAGCAGAAAAGTTATTGACCGAAACCACGCTATCCATATCTGAAATCGCTGCACAAATTGGATATACAAAACAGGGTAAGTTTGCCGAGGTATTCCGTCAACAATTTCAGATGAACCCGCTGGAATATCGGCGCTCAAAAAAATTAAAAAATATTTAGGTAGGAGCCGAGAAATCTCTTTCGAGATAATGTCTCGGCTCCTGCCTGTGTTCAAAACTATGTATAAATCAATTCTTGAAAAATAACTTCCTCCGCCTGCGCTTTCAGCGTGTTCATCAGCCCCACCCAGCGCATAGGATCACAGGCTTTCAGTTCTTCCGTGACACCCGCAGTCTCCATCATGTGAGGCAACATGGTGTCCATGCGCTCCTGCGCTGTCCGGTCAATCTCTAACAGGTGTGGATACAACTTCTCGCTCATCAGCAGTTGGTTGTAGAGAATAGGACGATGTTCCTTCAGGTAGGATTTTCGCATCCTGCCGTACTTGCCGATAGAAGTTTCCGGCTGCACAGAAAGTTTTAGGTTGGGTATATCATAATCTCCGCAACGAATGTAAGTCAACTTACTCATATTCATTCTCCTTTGCTCCATGATGATTAGACTGCTGCGCTGGTTGCTTTGCACGGTTCTTCTTTCGGCAGCTGCCCGACAGTAGAAAAAACACCTTTTTTCATATCCTCAGCCCGGATCAGGGCTTTCTTAGCGTCCATTTCCGCTTTTTTCTTCGCCTTGATTTTGTCCTCATACTGTTTCTGTGCGCCGCTGGCTTTCCGCTTCAAATAATTCTGATGAAGCCTGTCCTTGCGTTCTTCTTTTTTCTGCAGTTCTTCCTGTTCCTCCGGGGTTAAAGGAACCGGCTGTAAGGATGGTGGGATATAGCGCCCTAAAAAATTGAAGTAGATTTCAATTTCCTGCGTGGTGTCCTGGCTGCCTTTTCGGGCGCGTTCGTGGACAAGGATTTTCTCTACAAACTCGTTGAGCATGGTGTTTGTCAGCGTGTCAAAATTTTCGTACTTATCAATCAGGGCTATAAATTTCTCCGCTGATTTCTGGCTTTGCTCGTAGCCGGTAACAGCCTTTTCCAGCTCTGCAATTTCAATCTCAAGTGCATCCTGCTCTTTGGCATACTGTGCATCAAGCGCCTTATATCGTGCATCCGGCAGCTTGCCGAGGGCGTTGTCCTCATAGATTTTGCAAATCAGTTTTTCCAGTTCTCCGGCTCTCTTTTGGGCAGCAGCCAGACGCCTGCGCTTTTTCGATATATCGGCACTCTGTTGGGCAACCTGCGTCTCCTGAACAGTGTGAATAAATTCCGTCCGGTCATTTCTGGAATATTCAGCGATAGCCCGGAGCGTGTCGGAAACCAATGTCAGGACAGCACTCTCATTGATACGGTGTTGTGTAGGGCATAGTGTCCCACACGGAACTTTGGTATAATTGGAACAGGTATATTGAGAAACCCGCTTGCCATTGTTGGTGCGGTGGACATACATCTTGCCGCCGCAATCGGCACAATAGAGCAAGCCTGTGAGGGGAGCCGCTTCGCCCCAGCCGTTTGGATAACGCCGTACATTGCTGCGGATTTTCTGCGCCAAATCAAAGGTCTGCTGGTCGATAATGGCTTCATGGGTTTTCTCAAAGATCGTCCATTCGTCCTCAGAAACATAGTGGCTTTTCTTGTCCTTAAAGTGCTTGCGGGTCTTGAAATTGATGGTATGCCCTAAATACTCTCGTTTTTTCAAAATGTTCACGATGGTAGATGATCCCCATCCATATGGGTCCTTGACCGGCTTTGAACGGTTCACACCCTCGTTGAAGCGGGCAAGGTGTACGACAGGAATTTCAATCCGGTCTGTGGACAATTTGCAGGCGATCTGGTAAGGCCCATATCCCTCCAGCGTGAGGGAGAATATACGGCGTACCACTTCGGCAGCTTCCTCATCTACCAGCCAATGCTCCCGTTTTTCGTCCCATAAGTAGCCGTAAATCACAGTGCCGGTCAGGTGCTTGCCACTCATGCCTTTTGACTTAAACACAGAGCGGATTTTCCGGCTGGTATCACGGGCGTAAAATTCATTCATAATGTTGCGGAACGGGGTAAAATCGTCATCGCCTTTCAGACTGTCCACACCGTCGTTGATGGCAATCAGACGAACGCCTCGCTGCCGCAAAACCTCCATAACTTGACCGACCTTCAGATAGTCGCGTCCTAACCGGCTCATGTCCTTGATGACGATTGCCTCTACACGCCCTGCCTCCACTTCCTCCATCATCGCCAAAAATCCGGGGCGGTCAAAACGGGTGCCTGAGATACCATCATCGGTAAAGTGCGTAGGGTTTGGCAGCCCATTCCGGCGAGCAAAATCCTCTAACATCTGCTTTTGGTTGGATATGGAGTTGCTCTCACCCTGTAACTCGTCGTCCCGGCTCAGGCGCTCGTACAGTGGGGTGATTTTTTCGTTTCTCATGGCTGTACCTCCTGAAACAAAAATGCTCTAAGTGATTGCTTCACTAACCATGACAAAATCATGATTAAGAAGTCACTTAGAGCATATATCACCTGCTGCTTGTTTATAAATCTTGTATTGTTTTAAAGCTAATGAATTAGAATCTATCATTTCTAGTCTTTTAAATAACTCATCCAATGGACTTTCGTAGTCTTCTTCATCTTCTTTGACTTCTGCATAATTGAGCATTTCCATGACCATTGTAAAATTCTGTTCATCTTCTGGTGCATAATGGTACAGATATAACATCAGCGCTTCCAATAGTGCTGTTTCACTCTTTTCCCAGAATGGATCATTGGTAGAAGAACCTTTAGGTGTTGTATTACGGATCAAGTTGGTAATTAATTTCAATACATCCTTATCACTTTGAATATAGTGGAATGGATTATATCCAAGAGATTTAGACATATCAATCAAGTCAATGACTTTAATGACATAACCATTCTCTTCTAATAGATGACCAACACTTCGAATGATTTCGCCTTTAGGATCCAATACAACAAAACTTGTATTACATTGCATGATATTTGGTTTGGCATAAAATCTTGTTTTGCCAGCACCAGAGCCACCAATCACAACCGTATTCAAGTTTCGCCTATGTTTTTTTCCATCCAATCCCATTCGTACATTCTGAGAAAAGACTTTATTAGAAAAGTAATCTTTATTCGCATATTTCTTGCAAACAGTATTTGGATTTGCCCATTTAGCTGATCCATATTCTTCAGTTCTTCTATAGTTTTTAGATGAAGATAAATACATCCCAACACCTAATACATAGATTATCAGAAAGATACCGATCGTTTTTAATGTTGAATCCGTCCATTGAATTTGAAATGGATGATTTAAAGCTTCATTAAGATATGGAATTGCATTGATTAATCCTTTATCCATATAAGGTGCAATCAACAAGGAAAACCATATTGTAGGTATCAGCAATAAACCTAAGAACACATATTCATCTTTTCGTTTGTATATAAATTTCAGCTCCTTTCTCTATAAACAAAAAAGCAACCCAATTGGATTGCTTAAAATTCTGAATTTGTAGTCATAAATTCAATTAAATTTACGTGTTTTATGCCGTTTCTTTTTTGAAGTAAATAATCAGTAGTCATTACATATTTTGGATAATTATCTTTAATGGATTCTAATGATTTATACTCTCTGTCTTCTGTTTGTTTGCTTAGCGCAATGGTGTAAGCTACTTGAACATAAGAATAATTCATGTTGTGATCTCTTAAAATAAAATCACATTCTAATTTTCCTATTCTTCCAACGCTGATGGAATAATCGTGGCTTTTTGCATAGAAATAAATAATGTTTTCAAGAACTGGTCCATAATTGATTTGATTATCTGTATTTAAAGAAAAATAAAAACTTAAATCAGATACATAATATTTCTTTTCACCTGATAATGATTTTTTAGATTTCATATCAAAGCGTGAACATTCATACAGAATTTTTGCATCAACCAAAGTTTGAATATAATTGGATACAGTATTTCTAGTGATTTTCATGCCATTCTTTTCTAACGCCTTTTGTAAACTTGAAATACTTGTTGTAGAACCAAAATTATTAATAATGAAATGTTCTACAGATTCAAAAGCTTCTTTGTTCTTTATTTTCACACGTCTACGAATATCTTTTTCAAATATTTCTTTTACAACGCTTTCTGTATAAGTTCTTTTTGTTTGCAAATCATCAAATTGAATGGTTCTAGGGAATCCACCTTCAAGAATATAGTTGTTTAATTCTACTAAAGGATTTGGATTGATTGGCTTATTATAGAAACGTTTTATATCTTCATATTCATCAAAAGATAGCGTATATAATTCAAATTCTACATAACGGCCTGTTAATTTAGTGGCTAATTCACCACTTAATAAATAAGAATTCGATCCTGTGATAAAGATAGAATAACCCCCATCTGTTCTGTATCCATTTACAACTTCTTCAAAATTATCTACATTTTGAATTTCATCAATAAATAAGTATTTATGATTATCAACGGTTGAGAGTGTTTCAATTAAATTATCTAGATCATTAGCTTTATTGATGTTACGATTTTTCCTGCTATCAAGATCAATATAGATAATTTGCTCATCTTTGATACCAGTGCTTTTTAATTCTTCACAAATCGTTTGCATTAGGCTGCTTTTGCCACAACGTCTTACTCCTGTAATTACTTTAATTAAATCTTCTTGATCATAAAACGGACGAATTTTTTTTAAATATTTTTCTCTCTTAAATAAATCCATCACACTCACCTCAAGCACAGTTTAACAAATATAAAGTAAAGAAGCAACATGTTAACGATACAAAAAATGCTATATTTTCAATATCTGATGCGATAACTTACTTTTTTTGTGGAAGCTTGTCGAAATAGGCTTTATTTACATTTGCATCACAGACTTTGACAATCAGTGAATCTAAAAAGTCATAATTCTTATGTGCCATGCGTTGCTTATCTCTTAAATCGGCAAGAGCACGTACAATAATTCGCCTTTCTGTATCATCAACTTGGAGTTCAATCATTTCATCATTTTGCTTTTTAAACCAGTTACGCATACTTGTTATCTCACTTTCTTTTTTGATTTCTTTCTTACCGGATATTTAGGCGCAGAAGATTTTAATTGTTGCTGCTTAATATCTTTTAATTCCTGACGAACAGAAGGTCTATCCATAGTAGCTGTTGATTTTTTTCTTTCGACGGTTTTCTTCTTGTTTTCTTTCTTCAATGTTTTTGAAGATGGCTCGAACGGAGTACCGTCCTTGCTTGTCCGAGCCTTGTCGGGGTTTGTTTTTTCATCCATTAATTTGGATAGCAATGCATCATGCTCTTCATCACTCATTGGCTTTATATCCTTTTGTGATAAGACAGATTCACGAATGGCTTTTGTATCAATGGTTGCCAAATCAAATTTATCTACCATTCTAGATATCTTAGAAGCATCTTCTGCTTTGACCATAATATCTACAATTCCATCTGTATTGTTCTTTTCTTTTAATACAGAATAGAGAACACCATAGTGTTTAGCTTCTTCACAAAACTTTTTTAAGTCAGAATGATGAATCGCAAATACTTTTAATTCCTTATTGGATTTTAATAGGTTATCTAGATTTGTTTTTCCCTTGATTTTCTTGTTGTCACTAATAATCGCATACAAAGTGACAGCTAAAGATTTTGCAGCTGTTCCACCAGCCTTTAATCCGATTTCAGCAGCCACTTGAATACCTTCTAATGTCATTTTCATCATTTGATCTGCAGTATCAGCACTGTTCATAAGTTCAAGCTCCTTTCGTATTCTTTTTGTGTTTGCATACGCTCTGTTTCTAATGCATTGACCATTTTTAATTTTTCTTCAATGTCAGGTACTCTCTTTTCTATATCTTCGCATATTCGGATTTCCTTTTTCCCATGTGCAATTTTGGAAGTGAGCGTATCTCGATCCTGTTCTAATTGTTGTTTCAACTCAGGATCACGGGTTCGTTTAATTTTGTTGTAGATGGATCTTCTTTGATTCATCCAGTTTTCTATTTGGTTGTTTAAATCCAATTTAAAAGCAAGCACATCTTCAATCGATTCAAGATTATGCTTGCCAACAAATGTATTTTCATCTGTGATTTTCTCCATATAAATTAAATCCTTTCTAAGTGCTGGACTTGGATATTTTTGAGGTATTCCTTTAGGTCGTAAAATACCCAATTCAAAACAATATCGAATATACATCGCTTTGATTCCTTTTAATTTTCTATGATTGCCTTGATATTCTTTACAAGGTATAACATCTTTAACAGATGACTGCATGGGAAACAAGAAGTTACTGTTAATCCGTTCCATCAAATGTTCTTCATCATAGCGATTATCACGAGTCAGTTTATAAAAGCGAAATGTTCTTTTAGATTGTGGATGTTTTAAAGTCCAATGCTTTCCTGATAGATTTACAACATAGCCAATTTCTTCAAGACCATCTTTAAATTGTTCAGGTGTTCTTGCATACAATAAAACAGAATCCACGTCATAGCGAATCAATTTTCGTAAATAGATAGAATCATTCTTTTCTGCTTTCCATTCTCCATAATTCATCGCTTTGCCTTCCGGTTTTGTGATGACAGTTAAACCATGCTCTTTACAGATCGCATCATTTAATTCTCGAAAGTGATCGATATCCATTTTCTTATTGTCATACTTTTTACCATCTACCCAGGAAACAGAATTTACTACAAAATGATTATGAAGATGATCTTTATCTAGATGCGTAGAAACAACCACTTCAAATCGATTGCACCACATTTGTTTGGCAAGCTGTACACCAAGTGAATGACACTCATCGGGTGTAACTTCACCTGGTTTAAAGGATTGCACCGCATGAAAAGCAAGACGTCCATCCATTTTGTTATAGGATAGTTTAGTATTCATCATCTGTTTTAAGGCCGTACGAGGTTCACAATTGATTCCGGTAATAAACTCTTTTTCGTTTGTTTTATAGCCTTGAGTAGTGTAGGATAAAACTTCTTTTAAACCATCGCTCATTTCTTCTTTTGTCTTATCAGGGTTTTTAATATAGTTAAGGACACGATTCAAATCATCTTTTACTGCCCATATTTTGGTAATTGCCATATTTCCTCCATATTGATTGGTTGTCGAATCAAAATCATAATCTCATTGATTTGATCTTGTAGCTTTTCATAGTTTTCCATATAAAAGGATTTATCCATTGTATTTTGTGTATAAACAGATATCGCAATTTGATTCATGTTTTCAGCAATCTCTCTTAAAATTTCGATTAACTCGATTAATTCTTTAGTAGGCACAGGTCTAGGGAGTAAACCGTTTATACACATTCTTAGATAAGATTCACGAGATAGATTTGATTCTTTAACCAATTTATTTAGATGATTCCATTCATCATCTGATAAACGGATTATAAATTGCTTACTTCTTTTCCGCATCTTTATAAAATGCACCCTGAACAAATAGAACCGTACCCATTCCAATCATTCCACCACCAAGGAAACTGATAAAACATAGTGTTAAACTATTTAACATTTTCATATTCCTCCAATCTTAAAAGAGCTATCAGCATTTGTGATAGCTCAGGGTCTTAGGGATATTCCCTAAATACTTGTCTTTGGATATCCAAAGACGTTGCTTGTTACAACTGTAGACATTAATTGGCTACAGTCTTTTTCTTATCTGGAATCAGATCCGAAAGATCTTGATCCATTTTTTCAAACATTTCTTTTTTCTGATTCAGTAGTTTTAGATTTGCAGTCAGAATATTATTTTCTTCAGAAAGTGTTTTAATGCGCTCTTCATTTTTGATTTTTTTCTTTTCAATAGTGGATATTCTTTTAACGATATCTTCGTACTTTATCATTTTGAAATCTCCAATTTCTAATGAAGTAATTGCGAATATTTATGTTTGTTGATTCGCTTTTCATAGTCATCTGCTTTTTCTAAAATGTGTTCATCTTTATCATAATGATACAAATGATCAGATAGCTTTTTATCAGAATCTACCAATGTTGATTTATTAACAGAAAGAAGCATTTCTTTAACATGTTCAATATTCAAAGAAGGGGAATCACATAATGCAATACACTCATCTGTTGATGATGGAATGATATATAAGTCATGTTCTAATTTTTCAGCCAAATCATTTAAAATTCCAGCATAGAACATTGTGGCTGCACCATCTGTTTTATGTTCATTTGTCAGAACAACAAGTTGATGTTCTTTTTCTTCCAAGGCTATGTCTTTTGGAATTCCTATCAACATGGTTTCTAATGGAAGTATTTCTGGTTTCATCATATTTGGCGATGAAATCAATGCATCGTTATGAAGTTTGTTTACATCAATTCCGTACTGATCCATGAGTTGATTTGTAACCTTGGCTGCACAAAAACGCTCATCCGTAGTTTTGATCATGACCTTATAAACAATCGCAAGATCTCCAATAATAGTATGAGGCATAGTGGCTAAATCATTTTTATGTTCTTCAGCATTAATCACCGTCATAAACAAATAATCTTTAACAGCATTGTAATCAAGTAGGGCATTTACATCCTCTAAAACCTTGTCGTTGTGTACCATTTTCCACTAACCTCCATCTTCAAATTCTTAAAATAAAAAGCCAATCTTTCTAGATTAGCCGTACTAAATTCGATTGTTTCTACATTATTCATTTTCTAAGTTCTCCATTTCTTCATACAATCCATAAAAGGGATTACTGGTATCTATTTCATTTACTTCATCTTCATAACTATCAATCGCAAATATCATGTATTCAACAATATCGTTATACATATTTTGTTTTGCTTCTTCTAAAGCATGGATTCCTTCTTCAAAGGAAATTGTTTCTAAAGTATTTGTAGAAGTTTCTTTTGCATATGTGTAATTCGTAAGGGTATCTTCAAGAGATTCCAACATAAGTAATTGAGCTTGTACGATTTGTTTATCTTCTGAATGTAAATTTGCATAGTTATAAATTTTAGTGTTGTAAGTCATTGTTCTTTCCTCCTTTTGACTTTGGCTTTTCCATATCCATTTCATCAAATTCAATGGAATACACTCGTTCATTTTGTTGTTCTCCGAATAGTTGAGCCATCAACTCTGAATCATTCTTTGTGGATTCATAAGCATTTAAATATTCATTGTCCACAAGATGAAATTTCTTCTTCTGCGTTTTTTCATTTTCTACAAGTTCTGTAGCTGTAATCTTTAATGCAGCTTCTTCATTGAGTTCTAAGCTATCCGGTGTTTTGTTTAAATCCATCAATAACAATGTTTCATTGAATAAAATAGGTTCTTCATCCTTTAATGCTTTCATTTGTTTAAACATGATATTTAAGAACTGCTTCTTTACCTGATCATTAACTAAAACTTCTACAGGCTGATCTAGAATATCCTTATAATGTTTTGATGGAACAACAGTAGGTTGTTTTGTGTCCGGATTAATATAGGCATAAGTCATACGACTGATATTTTCACAGACTTCTTTGATCTTCATTTTTTGAAATAAATCAAATTGCTTATTCAAATTACATCACCTTCACTTTCTAAATTTGAACAACAAAAAAGAGAAAGCGTAAACTTTCCCTTGATAATAATTACAAATTATATTTCTTTCGAATGTCTTTTATTGCAGTATCTGTATCTTTTCCTTTTCCATTTTTAGATTGCTTTCTTGATTTTTCTAATCGTTCAAGAAATTCTTTTTCTGATAATTGTTTAAGATTTTTTTGTTTCATCTATGACTCCAATTCTAACAATCAAATTCTGATTCTAGTGTTTCCCAAGGAAGCACTAATACTTCTGGTATTTCACGATTCAAAAACAGTTTGATTCCTATCGCTTTTGCTACTAGAAGAAGTAAGTTGTCTAGCTTTTGTTTTTCTATTTCTGTTCCTTTGAAATTCTGCTCTGTTCGATAATCAATTGGATAAACAGGAATCATCCGGTCTAAAGGAGCTTGTAAATTTAAAATCGATTGCACATAGTATTTGCTCATAATAAGAGCACCGCATTGTTTAATGTTCAAAGATGGGATATCTGCAGCATATAAATAAAGTGTATCTTCCCATCCAGTTCCATCTTGTTTTAATAAAACAATGCCTTCAAAATCTTTCAATTGTTTTATCACCTCGTGAAAGATTATAAAGTGTTTGCAATGCAATTTCTAATATAGAATTTAATGTTTTCCAGGTTGCTTTTGCACATCTTCTAGGAAATCTTTGATTGCTTCTTTAGACGCAACATTGTTATCTATAAACATTTATTTGATTTCATCCTTTTGCAGAGCTTCCTGTAAGAATTCAGAAGTTAAAATAATTTGTAACCAACAGAAAATCAAAAAAATGTCGATAGTAACGAATTTTTATGAATTAATCCTTCATTTACATCTTTATAAGAAGTTGGATGTTCATCAATACATTGATATTTTGAATTCAAAATGGAAATAATTTTAGATGTTGCGCCAATACCAACTTCATCATTATCCAGATGAAAGATAATTGTTTTGGTATTTGGATTTCTTTCTAAATACGCTTTTAGTGCAATAGGAATATCGGCTTCAGATTTACTCGCAATCTTATCACTGGCACCAGCAAGAGATAGATAATTAAATTCTGTATAATCTATTTCATCCATTTTTAAAAGTGTCATGTAGGACAATAAATCAATAGCTGCTTCAAATACATGCAGTTCATTACTATTTTTATTTGTGTAATTGAAACTAAACGCTTTATTACTTCCGGCATGATCTAATTTAAAATTCTTAAAGATGCTTCGTTTAAATGCATAGGCTGGTTTATCTTTATCATATCCAACAAACACGGCATTCTTGAAGTTAGCGGATTGATAAATCATTCCTTTGGATATGAAGTCATCGACAATATCTTTATCGATTTTTCGTATTTCGCACAGATAACGAATCACTAGATCATTGTTCTTATCTTTGACTGGTAATTCAAATGGCTTTATTGGTTTTGGATGATAATAAGTAGTAACGGGTTCACTGACGTTCATTAAATCGGATAGATAATTACACGCATCTTTAAATTCATAGCCTTCCACAATTATTAAATAATCGAGTGCGGATGTACCACCTTTGCCTTGTGACCACCAATACCATTTTCCATTTGAAAAATGCAAGGAATCATGATTTCGATGATAATAATCTGTTCTCCCATTTTTAACTAATAAGTCGGGTGCATAATTCTTTAAATAATCAAATGCAGATAGGGTTCTTACTTTTTCTAGAACCTCTTTTCGTATAAATCGTTTACTCATCTTTCCAACTCCTTACTCTTTGGTGCCATCTTTGCGATTCCATTTTCTTTGCAAAACTTACGTACACCACTTGGATTTTCTTTTGTGGATAATTCGAATTCATCTGTATAAACCGTTTCGACTTTGTATTTTTGTTCCTGGATATTGTGAATCCACTGATTCATAAATCGATTGAGTTCATTAGCACGAAATGGATCACCATCCACTCGTTCATAAAATTGAAGATTATCCTGCTGATAAGACTGTGGATAGAGCAGTCTGTTTTCTTTATCCACTGTAAATTCAATATCTGGATCAGCCATTAGATCACCATTCAATTCATAGTTATGAGCCATGACTAAACGATTATCATCAACGATTTCTACATTTAGATCCATAAATCCAGGTGTTGTATATTTAATGTAGTAGGCAGCGTTGGTGAGTAATGGTTGTGCAATCTGTTCAAACAACTCATAGTTTCTATGTTCTATGGAATTTTCAATAAACCAATTCTTACTTAAATCGAAATTCGGATTGGTGAATGCTTCAAAACATACTGTCCGAAGGGTTTGATAATAATCATGATTGTTTCCAAATAAAAAAGCCTGATCAGAATATGCAGGCTTACTGTTAATCACATCATAGATTTGTTGATCTACTATTTCATGAATATCCGAAGTGGATACATTTGGATCATCTAGTGCTTCTTTATATTGTTCCATCAAAGAAGAAACCTGAATTACAATATCGTGATTCATCTGTTCCATTTCTAATGGCGTTATATATTTATTTTTGATTTCTATCATATGCAGTTTCTCCTTAAATACAGGTTCTAGTTGCTCAATCATTTCGTGAGCCGTACTTTGAATACTATTTAAGATGGATTTCAATTCATCAAAATCTTTATTAGCATAACTTGCAATATATCCAAAAGAATATTCAGAAGTATCGAGTCCGAAATGATTACATAATACAAAAGCCAACGATTCGGCTTCAATTTCTCGCTGGCTTTGATCTTTATTGGTTTGTTTATGAAGTAGGCTGTGAGCATACTCATGAATTAATGTTTTTGCGATTTGCAAATCTTCCAAATCTTTATTAATGACGATCTTATCTTTTGAAGGTGAGTAGTATCCTTTAGCACCTGTCATAAGATTCAAATCCTCTGTTTCTGTTTTAAATTCAATGGGAATTGTACAGATAGATTGCACGGATTGAATAATTGCTTTTACTTCATTATTAGAACCCGTCAAATCGTGAATCAAAGAAGGGATAGGTTCACCTGAAGTTTGCGATATATCAAATACAGTAGTTGTCTTAAATCGAGTAATATTTACTTGTCGTTGTTCTTGGATGGGTGAACCTGATTCATCCAATTCAACATTTCCATTTTCATCCACTTTATTCATTAATCGATCCTCTTTGTACGTAACAGGAGCAAGAATCATCAATCCTTTTTCACCTTTATCCACATGTCGATTAAAGTTTATCTGCCATGAACGATATCCAGCAACCAAACTTGCATCTGGCTTTTGTGTTAATATCAGTAAAGTATTGTTCAAAGAATAGCTATGAAACTTACTTAAACAAGACAAATATCGTTTAAAAGATTCAGAAGAATACACATCTTTCACGCCTTGTTCAATCATTTCAAAAGCTTGTTTAGTTTTTTCATCCGAAGATTTAAAATTAGTCATCACATCACCGTCCTTTCTAAAATAGGGTAAAAGAAAAGCACTACCGAAGAGATAATGCTTTATAAACTGGAATTTGAATGTTGCAAAGGTGTCTTTTACATTTGGTTCCTTACTGATTTTTCAATCTCTGCTACTCGAATGAACTTACCTAACCTATACTGATTGGCTATTTCGTTGCAACAATACTTATCCAATGATTTTTTGTATTTGAATACGTTTTTATCTCTTTAAAACCTGCTTCTTTCAAAGCAGCAATGAGTTGATCAGATGTGTAAATCTTCATACCATCAATCAACTTTGTCCATTTTTCATCTGCGTCATTCGTTCCGTCAGATTCGTTGCAAATCAGGAATGTCCCTCCGTTTTTCAGAACTCGATTTACCTCAAAAAAACATTTTTTCAATCCCGGCCAAAAGTAAACTGTCTCAAAAGCAGAAACATAATCAAAAACCGCATTAGGAAAAGGGATAGCAGATACATCACCTTGAACCACGCAACATTTCCCTTGTTTAATGGCGGCGGCGTTCAGTTTTTGAGATTCTGCCACACTGACCTTCGAATAATCCATTCCTGTCACATGTCCATTTTCGCATTTGCCCAACCAGGCTACAATATTTGCACCGCCTCCGCAGCCAACATCCAGTACCACAGCGTCCGGATTCACTGAGATATTTGAGAATCCCCATTGTGATAACTTGGCGTGACCGATGTTCATCATCTTCGTCATCAATTTTCCACCGAAGCCTTGTGGCTTACGAGTATTTTCAAAGAAGTTCATTGCATTATTCCTCCTCTTTAAATTCCGATTTAGTGTCCTTTTATAACGGCTGCATCATTTCAAGGATAATGCCATCTGGGTCTCTGAAATAAAACGCTCTACTTTCCCCAAATCTATCAGCTCTGAAATCGAAATACTGCGGTTCAGACAGGCACTCCACATGATTTTCAATCAGGGTTCTGTAGACAGAATCAATGTCATCCGTATAGAAACACACTTCTGAGATGGATGTCGTAAACAAATCTGATTGCATTTGATTTACTTCATCGTCTACAAACTGAATCAGCTCAACCGGTGGTGCTTCAATAGCCTTGGAGCCATTCAAATAAGCAACTCTTGCTTTGCAATTTGCTCTACGAAACATTTTATCGGTTTCTTCGCCTTCCATAAAAATTTCTCCTTGAAACTCAAATCCAAGAATGTCTCTGTAGAAAGCAATAGAGCGATCTAAGTCAGAAACCGTTAATCCAACGTGATAAATTCTTCCAATCATATATTCCTCCTACAATTTCTTTATTTCGTAAAATTCCGATTTATCCAATTCAACGATATCATACAATTATTAACATTTCATGAATTTATGGACTTTTTGAATCAGTCCACTCGTTTTGCCAGTATGACTGTCCTCTTGTTATCATTTCTGGTATCGCAAGTCACTAAAGTCATCAGCTTATCCTCTGTATTGACTGAGATACCTGTTTTATATAATCCACGATTAATGGAATCAGAAATAAAGGCATTGAATGCAGTATCTAAATCCCAGCTGGATTGAGTAAATTCTAAAGAATCGTTTAAGTTATTAAGATCAACATTCATGACTCCAAAAATTTGATACGTTCTTATTTCATTTTCTGTAATAAATCGAAATGTAGGATGTTCTTTATAGTAGCTTTGGTTTATATAGCTCATTAATGGAGTGAAAATAATGTCGCTCCATTTACTAGAATGTCCATAGATTACCACATTTTTGGCTTCGATGTTTCCATCTGCGGATACAAAAGGAATACCTGCGTTGGCATATTCTTTCTTGATGTTTTTACGCACATAATAATCATTATCTGGAGCCTGTACGACAGGTTCATAAATAACGCGATTATCAAATTCTAGAATGCCTACAATATCATTGTTCGTTTTTTGAAGTAAAGATAAAGAAAGCTCCTTTTCAGAAGCTTCCACATTATCTTTATTTTCTTTTATTGTTTTATCTGGTTTCGATTCTACATAGTAATCCGTATAATCATAAGATTTCTTTGTTCCAAACTCACTATATAAAATGCCACCTAATAGACTTGCTGTAACTATCACTAGTGCTGCTATTTTTATTTTCTTATGTTTCATACTATTTATACCCCTGTATTTGGAACAACGATACGTGCATTTTCAAAATAATAAATGATCGTATCTGTATCTTTATCTGCTTCTACTTTGTAAGCTTTGGATTTATCCGCTAACTGATAAGAAGTAGGAGCTTTGATTTCCTTGAATTCATATTCATGACCATAGATGGCATCAACTAATACGGCTTTTCCATCTTTAATGACATGTTTACTAACCTTGTCATCTCCAACTTTACGAGAATAATACGTACCATCTTCAATATCTAAGATGATTTTTTTATTTTCATCAGTTTTAACGGTTTTGATGATCTTTGTAAAATCTTCATTCTTAGAGATTTCATATTCTTCATTGGCATCATTACCAACGATCATTAATTGACCTGATGCAAGGGTAGTGACATAAGATTTAGCTGTCTTATCATAGACTTCAAAGATAGCTCCATTTAAGAAATGATCACGATGTTCTTTATCTACTTTGTTGACATCTAATTCTAATCTACGTTTTTCATTGCGCAATTCCATAGGAATAATGACTGTGGCTTTAGTTGTATCTTCATCATAGTTGAATGTAAAATCATGTTCTTCTTCATCTAATTTGAAGCCAACATTTGTTTCAAGTTCTTTTACGTAATAATCCCCAGTAGGAAGATCTATCTGTTCTACATTTTTACCATTTTCATCAATAGTCAATGTACCAACTAATCCATCCTCTGGAATGATGACTTTACCATCAACTGTAATATCATTTTTAGAATAGACACCAAAGATAACATCTTTATAAGCTTCTTTGTCTTCATCTTCAAATGTTTTAGTAATCTGTAAATCCAACTTTTGTCTTTCGTTGACATAAGCCTGTTTGATTTCAACTACATCAATCATCTGACCTGCATATTCAATATCAAAATCATAGCTATTTTCATCTAATACAAATCCTGTTTGTGTTGCAGTTTCTTTGATGGAATATTTACCTAACTGAAGTAAGGAAGAAGTTGTAATACCATCACCTGTTGTAAATGTATCTACAACATCCCCTTTATGAAACCATACTGTTCCTTCAGGTGTAACAATATCTTCACGAGCTGTGATTTCATACGTAACACCAGATAGATATTTTTCTTTATAGACTGGTGTATAAAGTGTTCCATAATCTGTTTCAGATTCTTCAACACCAGATAACATTTCACCGCTCTTTTCAACATAAACTTGTCCTTTTTGAGTTTTGTTGTCAAAGTTCATGAAGATTTCTGTACTAGAACCATCTACATTGATTGGAATTTCTGTATCTTTTAATACATAGCCATAAGGCGCTTTAATTTCGACTAATTTATATTCGCCATATTTTAAAGGAGCAGGTAAGTGAACAGAACCATCTTCATCTGTTTTAAATACATCGGTTGTATACTTTTTAGGATATGTCACAGTCTGAGTTACATGGTTTCCATCTGCATCTTTGATTTTGAATTCAACACCAGCAGCAGGAATACGTTTACCTGTTTCACTGTCCGTTTTATAGATGGTTAATTCCGCTCTGATTGTATCGTTATAGATGTTATAGAAATAAGTTTTTTTGTCTTCATCAATCTTTACTTCAAAAGGCTTTAAAGTATCATAACCTTTTGTTTCATGTTCTTTAACAATATAGGTTCCATATGGAAGATAATCACTAATAGCTCGACCATCTTCATCTGTTGTTAATGTGGATACAACTTTGCCACTTGATTTTAGGATAATATCAAACTTGAATCCTTTGCCTGGTTTTTGAACATTCGATTGGAATAAACCATATTTATCTTTATCAACAGTTTTCGCAATTTCAATACGTCCTTTAATGATCTGATCCTTGATAGTTGTGTTAAATGTTGAAGGTGTATTATCACCTGAATAATCCAAAGTTACAGAATTACAATTGTTGTTTGTAAGATAGCCTTCTGGAGAAGAAACTTCACATACATTTAAAGTTGTTCCAACAGGATACTTTTTAGACTTTGCCTTTGATCCATTTGTTGTAATAGTTTCAAGTGTGTTTCCGTTTGTATCTTTAATCGCAAAAGTTGCTCCATTAAATGTGGCATCGCCTTGTGTTTTATTACCTGTTTCAGCATCTTGTTTTTCCACTTCAATATCAGCATACATTAAATCAAAGTTTAATTTGAAGTTTGGAGTTGGATCACTACGAGTAGCCATATAGATGACTTTTTGATCAGATCCTGCACCATAGATGATATGAACATCTCTTGCGGCTTTAGCACGAGCAAAAGTAATTGTTTTATCATAATTTTCCGAAGTAATAGAAACAGTTAGATTATTTCCATTAACAGAAGCATTAATTCCATTGGCATTGGTAATGGAATAATTTCCTAAAGTTCCTTTTGTGTCTGTTAAAGTAACTGGTGTATTTAATCCCATCTTGATTGTCTGATTGTTGAAAGAAGGTCTTCCTTGTGGCTGACTTCTTAAAGAATTGATGGTATTGATTTCACCAGATACATCTAGAGGAGTTACACCATCTGGTAAATATGGATCATACCATTTATCTACAACCTGCCAGATCAATAACTGTGTAGCTACATAGTAGTTATCGGTTTCATGACCTGGATAAGAATAGCCATAATAGTTGATCTCCCAAATAGCCTGTCTTTGACTTTCTGATAAATCATCCCATTTTGTATTGTTTACTGGATAATCATGATTGATATCAAATAAAGCACTTGGTTCAATACAGTAAACCACGTTGCCATCTACTGTTAATTTACGAACATAATCATATCCATACACACCAACACCATTGATTCTAGCAAGTCTTTCACTAGCAAAACCAGGTGTTAGTCTTGCATAAGGGTTTGTATGCATATCTTCATAAACTTCTGGAAACACATCTTCAACTGTACCAAGTTGCGTGATTGTTTCCGTTGCTTCACTGTAATCCTCGGTTGGATCCGTTTCTTGAGCATGTACAGTGAGCGTATTTGTCATTGAATTCAATATCACAAGTGTCGTTAAGAAAAACTTACTTGCTTTCTTCAATATGTTTTTCATATCTCATTTTTCCTTTCGTTTAAATTGTTGCAATAAAAAAGACGAGAATAATCTCGCCAAAGTATTTATTCAATTCTCATTTATCACATCCTTTACTGAATTAAATTTCCATTACTCCAAAGATTCAAACCATAATAGGCAATACTATGATCATTACGATAAACAGGCTGAACAGAATAATTTGTGATTTCAATATCACCAATGTACATTACTTCATCCAAATAATACATTCCTGCAGCATCTGCTTCAGCTTGTGAACTATAAGTTGCATAGTAAAAGTTCGTATCCAAAATCACATCACAACTTACATCTGGATTGACTCCACCAGGACAAGCATAACATGGTCTTGCTGGTTCTGGAGCAGGCGTAGGTTCTACTACTGGATCTCGTTTTGATTCACTAGGCTTTTCAACAGGCTGACTCACAACATCATTGTTTGATTTACTCGATGCATCGGAACTGTTTGAAGTTGATGTTTTTTGATCTGAACCGGAAGAACTCTTACTAGAACCTTCTTTTTTGGAATTTTGTTTTTTGCTTTCCGAAGAAACACTGGCTGTAGTCTCACTTTTACTTGTAGATGTTTGCTTACTTGAAGATTTTTGAGATTCATTTTTTTCAGTAGATTTGCCTTTGTTTTCCAATTTCTCAGATTCTGATTTTTTGGGTTGAGTTACTTCACTGGATTCTTCGTCCTTGCCAACATTCTTATGTTTACTAACATTTGCTGAAGTATCTTCCGTAAACTTTTCTACAGTAGGTACAGATACATCTTGATTCATGTTAAAGATGATTCCAGTACCAACAAGAACACTAGAAACACATAATGCAATTAACTTTCTTTTCATTGTTTTTACCTCCAATTGTATGTCTTGATAAATATCTCTATCTTAAAAATACATACTTTTCTAAATCATTACCTAGATACAAATATTTCTATTACTTCCTAAATAACAACATTTTTTCTTTTTCGGTAGGTAATAAAGATTGTTTCGGTAGGTAGGAGGGGTTTTAGGGGAGGTAACAGTCACACGTCTTGGCACAAAGACAAACTGCCCCTCCAACAGTTTGGAAACAATCACAAGTAGAAAAAAAGAAGTTGCATGTTCAACTACCGTTCTTGTTCTCGTGATCTTTTCTTTGCCCAGTTTTCCAGCAAGTGAATCATCAAATCTTTCTTCTTGCCTGGTGTGAAGTCCTTGGGAAAATATTTATCGATTTCCTTCATTTGAAAAGATAACTTTTCTCTTTGGTTTGGTTTTTCCTCCGATAAAGTATCTTCAATGAATTCGGATGTTAATTCACCATCATGGCTCAATCGTTTGAATTCCTGACATTGCGCTAAAGATGGTGTTCGTTGGTTTTCAACAATTGCATTGGCTAAATCATACTGTTCAGATTCTGTTAAATAAGAAATTTCAACAGCTGGATTAAATGCAATCTTGATTTCGTTTTCATGGCGTCCATCCACCATTTCTTGTAATGGTTCAATCAGATAGGTTAAGCGGATAAATCTTTTAATTTGATTTTTGCTCATTCCTAATTGATCAGCAAGTATTTCATTTGAACGTATACTCATTGGCTTCGGCCCAAGTTGGGCCGAAGTTGGTTTATCATATTCAATTGGAATATCAGTCGTATCAATATCCACTTTCTTACCTTGATGTTTCATGGCTTCCAATCGCATTTTATAGGCATAACCACGTTCACTAGGATAAATGTTTTCTCGTTGGATATTGGAATCGACCATTAATATCGTTGCCTGGTCATCGTCCAAATCACGGATAATGACATTCATTTCTTTTCTTCCTAGCTGTGACAATGCAAATTTACGCCTGTGACCGGAAATCATTTCATACGATCCATCTTTTTTCGGACGAACTAATGCAGGCATCAGCATATCGTTTTCCTTAATCGAATCAATAAGCTTTGCCATATCCTCATCCATCGTGACATGGAAGGGATGTTCTTTAAAATCTGTAATCTTATCTATAGGGATTGTCATTACTTTTTCACTATTGGCTTCTTGTCTTTCTTCTTCTGTAGAAAACAAAGAGTCATAGCTAGGCAATCCTAAATCTAGTTTTGGCAAATGTGCCACCTCCTTAAAATAGAGTGAGTTGTATTGTATTTTTCATTGTTTGATGATTCCATTCATCAATGGCTTGATCTGCATTTTGTTTGGTTTGTGTCCTTGCAGAACACAAGGTACATGTAACATATTGACCATAATAGCCATTGATTCGTTTACTGTCCCAATCAATCAACAAATGTGCTGCACCATGACAATAGGGACATCGTTTAATTCTAGTTATTTAACAATTCAAAAGACTCAACAACGACATTGGTTGAATACTGTTTTTTACCATCTTTTTCATAAGAGCTTGTACGAAGATTGCCTACAATACAAAATCCTGTATCTTTATCACCATGTTTACAGATATCATTTGCCATATCACCAAAGGCAATACAGTTAATATAATCTGTCCATGGTTTCTTTCCATCTCGTAAACAAGCTAAAGAGAACTTCACAAAAGTATTTCCTTTTCCATTCTTGGATACTTCAATATCTCTTGTCAAAGTTCCAAATAATTCCACATGATTGTTTTTCATTCTACTTCTCCTAAAGACTTATTTCATCTTTATGTCTTATTTTTGGATTTTTTACCAATTCTTTTGTCAGATTGTCATAGGCGACAGCTACTTTTGAATCTTTGGCATACGCATAGATACTTTTACCGGAAATAGATGCTTCACTTGCTTTTGTAGCTTTTGGAATGATCGTATCAAATACACGAATATTCTTTCCAAAGCTTTCTCGTATCGTATCAATCGTACTTTTGGTAATGTTTGTATTTAGATCCGCAAGTGTCATTACAATTCCAGTAATCTTCAAATTACTATTAATCTTACGCTGCACTTTATTGACCGTCTGTAACAATTTCGTCATTCCTTTAGCTGGTAAATACTGAGTTTGTACTGGTATTAGTACTTCATCTGCAGCAGACAACGCATTGACGGTAAGCATACCAAGAGAAGGTGGACAATCAATAAAGATGTAATCGTATTTATCTCTTAATGGTTCAATACAATTACTTAATGTCTGTTCCCGGTTAATGACACTGACTAAACGCATTTCAAAATCGGCCAATTCAATGTTTGCCGGAATCAAATCTACATCTTCTTCATGATGCAAAATCAAAGAATCATAATCAATATCATTGTCATTTATATAATCGTCCAGCATAGAAGATACAGAATGTTCTAAAGCATCATTGTTTTTCCAACCTAAGCAACTTGTCAGATCACCCTGAGGATCAAAATCTACAATCAATACATCCAATCCCTGTCGTACTAATCCAATGGACACATTCTCAGTAGTCGTTGTTTTACCAACGCCACCTTTTTGGTTTGTGACTGCAATTACTTTACATTTACGCATAAAAAAACTCCTTTCTACATATCCAGTGGTTAACTGGTATGTAAAAAGGAGAACACGATTTTATTTAGAATAGTATTTTTGATTTTTACTTTTAGGCTTGTCTGGAATTGTTAGTGTTAGTTTTCCTGCATCAACTAAGGGTTGGATGTATTCTTTTGTAACAAAAGCGATTGTTTGTATGCCCAAATGTTCAGCAATTTCTTTTCTTGACTTCGGTGTTTTACAAAAAGAAATTAAATCATTATTTTCATCAGTACCCTTAGTTTCAGCTTTTTGCTTGTTGTATAACGTAACAACGAACTCATTTCTTTTATTTTCAAATACAGGGTCAGGCAATCCATACTCTTTCATTTCTCTACGAATTGTTGGGATTCCGGAATATCTGTTTTCTGTTTTCAATAAGAATTCAGACATTGTTGCAAGTGAAGGATTTCTAAGATCCGGTCTAGCTTTTCCTAGATCATTTACGGTCATTCTTCCATATAGACTTCCAGGACTGTGAATTTCTAAACGGTCGGTGAAGAAACAAATTTGAATGGGCGTCCCCTCTGTATAAATACTATAATCGCGATGAATTAAAGCATTTAGAATCGTTTCTCTTATGGCATTCATTGGATATTCCACTCGATCTTCTCTTTTTCCGCTATTTGGATTAATGATGGTTTGAACTTTCATGTTTCTTTTGCAAAAGGCTATAGCTTCATCTAGCATTTCGGATAAAGTGCCTTCAATCCTTTTGTTATCCAAGAAGCGAATTCCGTCCTCTGTAATATCACCAATTGTCTTACCAGGAACAACAATTGCGGTTATTGCTAATTGGGGAAGTAATCCTTGTGGATAAATTCCAAAGTTTAAAACAGAAGCCAATGTAGGAATGGTATTGCGTGTAATGGATAACAATTCATAGATTTGATCTTCAGATAATTTTGAAAAACCAGGACGATTTATCTTCATTTGTAGAATAAAATTATTAATATCAGTTTCTCTTAATAAAGACAAAGTAGCACGTTCAATTGATCTTTCATCGTCATGAACATGGGCTTTAAAAGATTCAAAATTATAAATTTCATAGTCTGTCATTGGCAAATCTGCATCACCAACACGGACATAAGATCCTTTTACTTTTCCTGCTCCTGCATAATAACAAGGACGATTTGTTATATCGACAGCAGGAATTTCTGCACTGCAGATATTAGCTCCTTCATATTCGGCAATGGTGAAAATAGCGCGAACCTGAGGAACCATTTGATTACATTGTTCTGTTACTTTCTTCTGAAGATCTTGTAAATCGTATACACCTACAGGTTTAAAATCTTGTGCTTCATCAAGTCCAAATACAATTATTCCACCACCATCTTGATTAGAAAAGCTTGAAAGAGTGTCATATAAGCGCTTTGGCGTTCCACCATGAGCAGCTTTTACCTCAACTGTTTGAGATTCAGCTTTTGTTTTAATAATTTGTTTAATTAAATCATCTAATTCAACACTTAACATATTTTCTCCTTTTCACTTTACTAAGTTAATTAAATTATAACGAAAAGCTTAACTAAATTCAATTAAATTAATAATTTATTTCACTGAAATTGAAATAAGTGAAGTAATCTACTGAAAATGATGCTTACTTCACTTATTTTTTGATAACTTATATTTTTAAGAAATTCATAACTAGCTTGACCATTGTTTCTTTTTCCTCTGGTCTAGATTCGGCGATCATTAATGTAATAGCAACTAAGGCGCTATCTGAAATGATTTGATTTCCATCAATGATTAAATGTTGATTCTTATTCAAAAATTCAAGAAAAATAGAAGCGCCAATTCGTTTGCATCCATCTACAAAAGGATGATCTTTGACTAGAAAGTACAGTAGATTAGCTGCCTTTTCTTCAATGCTTGGATAGATTTCTTGTCCAAAGACATTTTGATATACAGCTGCAATAATTCCATTCAATTTGCCTGGTTCTTTTTCAACGCCAAATACATCAGAAAATCCACCATATTTCATAGAATCAATAAGAGTTCTGCACTCTTCATAGGTTAACTGGTAAATAGAGTCTTTACCTTTTGGTTTAGAAATACACCCATGATCATAATCATCAAGTAATGATAGTGCATTTGAATAAGCTTCAATCACATTCAATACTTCTTTTTCTTCAATACCTAAAGTCGAAGCAAGCATCCTAGATTGAATGGGTACAGTCTTGTTTAATACTTCAATTCTTTTCTCATTTATTGCATATCCCTTCATCATGTAATCCTTTAATATAGAGGTAGCCCATTTACGGAAAATAATACCATTTTTAGACTTTACACGATAGCCGACAGAAATAATCATATCGAGATTATAGTATTCGACCATGTGAGTCTGGGTTTTTCCTTCAATAGCTCCATGTTGACTGGTTGTCGCAAATTTTGCGACAACCACTTCATTCGATAATTCTTCTTTCAGAGCATTATTAATATGTTTACCAATGGTTTTAACGTCTCTGTCAAATAATTGTGCAAGTTGATTACGATTTAACCATACTGTTTCGTTATCAGGTGATACTGTAACATCTAGTTGTAAATCGCCATTTACAAATTTAATAATTTCATTGTTCATGTTTTCTCCAATCTTTTTATATTTGAATGATTTTGATAAAGAGTTTCTTTAAAGAAACTATAGCATAGTAAGTTTTATTCATCAAAACTGTAATAATCTTTCTTCATAGTCAGGTGTTTTGACTATGTAAATACTGTATTTTGAGTCTAGTAGGCATTCAAGAGAGCATCCGAACGGTTCGGATGCTGTCGGGGGCTCCAAATTTTTTCAGGCTCCGTGCCGTAGGGTTCGAATGCACGTCAAACGCTCCCAAAAATGGGGGAAAAGTGTTCGGATGACCTACGCGTATCCGAACTTTTTTGCTAATATTTTGCTAATTAGAGGGGTTCGGATGACGTCATCCGAACCATCATTCGAACCCATTTATTAGCACAAAACGGACAAAAATGAAGAATCAAAAAAGTGCTAAAAATGCCGTATTTACGGCACATTTAACACTTCACGATATCAAACGGACAAAACATGGGTTCAACTCCTAAGCGAAAGGTCGTAAGTTCAAATCTTATCAGGGACACCATATAGCTCATAAATAAAGGCTTTTTAGCACTTTATGACCATATGAAAATTGCGATAGAATCTGCTGATTTTATCGCTTTTTTCTTATCAGGAATCGGATGAATTTTACTGATTTTCCAGCTAATAGAAATTGACGTGATTCGAACATTTTGAATATTTCCAGCTAATAAAAATAGGCTCTCAGCTAATATTCATCTTTTAAGAACATTTGATGAGTGGTCAAACATAAGAGTATTAGAAACATAAAACAGGACAATATGAACAAACTCCTTTTACATAGCCAGGTAAATCTGGCATATGAGAAAGGAGTTTTTATTATGCCAAAATGTAAAGTAATCGCAATCACAAATCAAAAAGGTGGTGTAAGCAAAACTACAACTACAGAGAATGTGGCCATTGGTTTAGCTCGTAATGGATGCAATGTATTGATTGTGGATTTTGATCCTCAGGGCGATCTTACTAGCTGTCTAGGATGGAAAAACAATGATTCATTGGAACACTCTGTTTCATCTATGTTAGATGATTATATCAATGACAATGATATTAATTATGAATCGTTAATCTTACAGCATGAAGAACATGTGGATTTAATTCCGGCAAATATTGAATTAGCTGATTTTGAAATGCGTTTAGTAAGTGTAATCAACAGAGAACAGACTTTAAGTAATTGTATTGAGCCGTTGAGAAATCAATATGACTATATCTTTATTGATTGTCCACCATCTTTAGGAATGTTAACTGTAAATGCTTTATCAGCTGCTGATGAAGTACTGATACCAGTACAGACGCAGTATCTTCCAGCAAAAGGAATGACTAAGTTATTACAGACGGTAGGAAAAGTTCAACGTAAGATTAATAGTAATCTAAAAATCACCGGTATTGTGATGACACTTGCAGATCTAAATACGAATCTAACAAAGAGTACAATCGAAACGATTCGAGAAAGTTTCGGAAAGAATATTCGTGTGTTTGATGCAATCATTCCAAAAGCAACGAAAGCGAGTGAAGCAAGTATTTCCGGTAAGAGTATCTATGCGTATGCCAAAGATTCTAAAGTAGCTTTAGCTTATTCGAATCTTACAAAGGAATTGATCAACAATCAAAAAGTAAAGCACAAAGAAGAATTAAATAGATAGGAGAAAAATGTAAATGACAAACAATTATGTTTTATTGAACGGAAAACTCTCAAGAGATATTGAAATTTCTAAAAATGATAAGGGCAATTCTTTTGTAAAGTTTTGCTTAATTTGTACAAGAGATGGCATTAATTCATATTCAGATTATATTAACTGTATCGCATTTGGAGAAATAGCGAATGTCATCTGTAGAAAAGGAGAAAAGGATACAGCTTATCATATTGAAGGAAATATCCGTACAAACTCATATGAGAAAAATGGTAAAAAGAATTATTCCACAAATGTGGTTGTAGAATCTTTTAGATTGTTAGATGCCTAGAATCAAACGATGTCCATTTTGTCATTCAACTGCACATTTAGTAATTGATTGGAACAGTAAAAGAATCAATGGATATTATGGTCAGTATGTTATCAGTACGTTATGCTCTAAAAGAACGAAAACTGAGCCAACATCAGATCAAGCGATTGAAGAATGGAATCATCATGTATTAAAAAAGAATATACAACTCACTTTATTTTAAAAGGAGGTGGCAAACTTGCCAAAATTAGACTTAGGATTGCCAAGCTATGACTCCTTATTTTCTACAGAAGAAGAAAGACAGGAAGCCAATACCGAAAAGGTAATGACAATCCCTATAAACAAAATTAAAGATTTTGAAGGTCACCCATTTCATGTAACTATGGATGAAGATATGGCGAAGCTGATTGATTCAATCAAAGAAAACGATATGCTGATGCCTGCACTTGTACGACCTAAACCAGATGGAACTTATGAAATGATATCTGGTCACAGGCGTAAATTTGCCATGTCGCAGCTAGGAAGAACCGAAATGAATGTTATCATACGAGAATTGGACGATGATCAGGCAACGATTCTGATGGTAGATTCAAATATTCAGCGTGAAAACATTTATCCTAGTGAAAAAGGTTATGCCTATAAGATGCGCTTAGAAGCCATGAAACATCAAGGTAAAAAAGTGGATATTAATGTTGATGATGTTCATGTTGAATATGATAAGCCAACTTCGGCCCAAGTTGGGCCGAAGCTAACATGTACAAGAACTAATGAGATACTTGCTGAACAATTAGGCATAAGTAAGAATCAGATAAAACGATTTATTCGTTTAACCTATCTTGTTGAACCATTGCAGGAAATGGTGGATGGACGAAATGAGAATGAGATTAAAATAGCATTTAATCCCGCTGTTGAATTGTCATATTTAACGGAGTCAGAACAATTTGATTTGGTAAATGCAATCATTGAAAATCAAAGGACTCCATCATTAGCTCAATGTCAGGAATTCAAGCGATTAAGTCATGATGGTGAGTTAACTGCAGACTTTATTGAAGATACGCTTTCTGAGGAAAAACCAAACCAAAGAGAGAAACTATCTTTTCAAATGAAGGAAATTGATAAATATTTTCCCAAGGATTACACACCCGGCAAGAAGAAGGATTTGATGATCCACTTGCTGGAAAACTGGGCAAAGAAAAAATCACGAGAACAAGAGCGATAATTGAATGTAGAAATTGCTTTATTCGTACTTGTGATTGTTCCAAACTGTTGGAGGGGCAGTTTGTCTTTGCGTGGTGAGGTGTGACTTTTACCTCCCCTAAAACCCCTCCTACCTACCGAAAGAATCTAATTACCTACCGAAAAAGAAAAATGTTTGTTATCTAGTAAGAATAAATATTTGTATGTTGGTAAATAAAATTTATATTGAGTATTTTTAAATAAAGAGATGTTATTAAGAAATACAAATGGAGGTAAATCAAATGAAGAAGTTAATTATTTCAGTGGTTAGTACTGTGATGATGATTGGAGCAGGAGTAGCATTTAGATCAGATCAAGATATTTCTGTTCCCACTGTGGAAAAGTCTTCTAAGGAAACAACAAGTGTTGAAAAGAAGAAATCAAAAGTTAGTAAACATGAAGATGTTGACAAAGTGGAATCAAAAACAAATGAAATTCAGGTTAAGGAAGAAAATACAACCAATAAAAATAATTTAAAAAAAGAAGGCGTTTCTTCTGGCACAAAAAAACAAGATACTCAAAGTAATGATACTTCAAAGAGTAATGTGAAATCTGATACAAAAGTCATTGATTCTGGTAATAAAAATTCTTCAACTACGAATGGTTCAGTGCAACAAACCACCTCAAAAGAAGAAACTGTTACTGAATCAGCACCTGCACCAGAAACAGTACAACCAAGTTATGCATGTCCAGGAGGAGTTGATCAAAATGTTTCCTGTGATGTGATCTTAGATAGCAACTTCTATTATGCAACGTATGGTTCTATGCCTGAAGCAGAATCAGCAGGTGAGTATTACTTGAATGATGTGATGTATATTGGCGATGCTGAAATAACGAATTATTCAGTTCAGCCAGTTTATTGAAATGATCATAGTATTGCCTGTTACGGATTAAATCTTTGGAGCAATGGAAGTTTGATTCAATAAAAAAGGTCTATGAGAAAAAATCATTTAATTTGTATCCTATTAGTAAAAAGGATATATTATAACTGAAGAGTCGGTATGGAGACTATAAACCCATGCCATTGGTCGGAACAAAGACCTAAAATTTGTTCCAGTGTAGAGAAAACTGCTAAACATCTTAAAAGGCGAGTAATCGCCTTTTAATTTTAGAAGGAGAGTATTGTATGAATAATATTTCATTTAAACAATGGAAATGAAGAAATATTATCTTATTATCATAAAGATATTTATCACTTGATATCAAAAAACTTAATCTAAATGAAATACATTATTTTAGCGAGGAAAAATTCTCGCTTTTTTTGTTGCAACAATGGAAAGGAAAAAGAATATGAAAAACATATTGAAGAAAGGTAGTAAATTCTTTCTAACAGCATTAGTTATTCTCAATTCATTGATGAATACTTTACCGGTACATGCTGAAGAAACGACTACAGATGAAAATGATTTAGATACGATTGTAGAACTTGGAAATGCAGAAGATGTATTTCCTGATTTGATGCCTCAATCTGATGGAATCTCATTAACGGATACAACAGGAACAGGCAGTATTTATGCAATGATCCATATTGCCAATCAGTATGGATTTGATTATGTACAGCAATTGTATGTTGGGGATAAGACAGTATTCTGTATTGAACCTATGCAGCTTTTTACAGAAGGCTTGGATTATCATCAGGATACTGCAAAATGGGATGAGTTGTCTGAACAAACGCGTCAGAATATCTGGGAAATCAATTATTATGGATACAGCTATTCTGGTCATCAAACAGAAAAATACTATGTCGCAACTCAGGTTATGATTTGGCAGGCAGTGACTGGAACATGGTATCAGCCTTATTATACAGATGGAACTACAGTGTATGATATTTCAAATGAGGTAGCAGTCATCAACAATTTACGTACGCAGCCTCAAGGTAGACCTTCATTCAACAATCAAACGATTAAAATGGGATTAAATACACCGGTGACATTAACGGATACGAAGGGTACTTTAGCAAACTATTCAATCACAAGCTCAAATGGAATTCGTGCTTCTGTAAATGGAAACAATCTTACAGTAGCTATCACATCTGAAAATTATGATAAGAGTATTACTTTTTCACGTAATTTTACAGCACGAGATGTAAATGTTATCTATGGATCAGGTGGATATCAAAGAGTTATTTATTTAGCATCGAGGCGAGATCCTTCTCCAAACTTCAAATTAAATTTCGATTTGATGTATGCAGATATTGAAGTTGAAAAACAGGATTCTCAAACAGGTACTAAGACTCAAGGAGATGCTACATTCAATGGAGCTACATTTGCGATTAAAGATACAAGTGGAAATGTACTTGAAACAATCACAACAAATGGATCAAAAGCTAAATCAAAAAAATATCCAGTTGGAACAACCTTGAATGTATGTGAGGTTACTTCTCCTGAAGGATATTTAACCAACAGTTCTTGTAATACAGTAGAACTTAAATATTCAGGTGATAACACACATAGTACATTCTCTACAACAGTTAAAGACCAGGTTGTTAAGGGTCGTATTGAAATTGCGAAAACAATTGATAAAGAGAAATATGGATTATTTCAAAGCAATGTTCAAAAGCCTGGTGAAGGATTTAAATTTGATATTATTTTAAAATCGACAGGTAAAGTCGTATCAACATTGATTACGGATGAAGATGGTCGAGCTATTAGTGATTATCTTCCATATGGAACTTATATCGTTAAAGAACACGAAACAAAAGGTTATGATACTTTGGATCCTTTTGAAGTAAAGATTGATCAAAATGAGAAGACATATTTCTATAACATCTATAATGATACAATCAAAGCAGAATTAACTATCTATAAAACGGACAGTGAAACTGGAAAACGCATTCCGGCAGCCGGAGTAGAATTCAAAATCAAAGATGCAGATGGTAATTATGTAACACAGGAAGTAACGTATCCTAAAAAAGAAACTACAGATGTATTTAAAACGGATGAAGATGGTTCTGTACATTTACCTTCTCCATTAAAGTATGGTGAATATAAATTGGTGGAGATCAAAGCACCTCATGGCTATGTATTAAAAGATACAGAAATCCCAATCAATGTAGATGGTTCTAGCACAGAAATTTTTATGAATTTTGACAATAAAACACAAAAAGGCCAGGTCTATGTGGAAAAGACAGGTGAGATGTTGTCAGGAGTTAAAGAATCTGAAACAGATTATGGAACTTTGTATACTCCAGAATACAAAGAAAAATATTTATCAGGTGTTACGTATGAAATTACAGCACGTGAAGATATTGTAACTCCAGAAGGAACTGTGTGGTTCCACAAAGGAGATGTAGTTGATACATTTACAACAGGGGATGGTGTAACAACTTCAGCTTTACTTCAATTAGGTAAGTATTCTATTAAAGAAACAGCAACACAAACTGGTTTCGTGTTAGATGGAAACACATATGATTTTGATATTGAATATGCCGGTCAGATGATTGATGTAGTTGAAATCAAACAGTCTTATGTAAATGAAAGACAGAAATTAGATTTACAGATTACTAAAACATTTGAAGATGAAGATAAGGATGCACATAAAGATGTTGTCTTTGGTGTATATTCTAAAAATGATATTACTTTAAATGATAAAGTAATTATTCCTGCAGATGGATTGGTTGGAACATTAACAATTGATGAAGATGGCAAGAACATTGAACAGTTGGATCTTCCAACAGGTGAATATTATATTAAGGAATTGGAAACAAATGTAGGCTTCAAATTGGATGAAGAAAAGCATGACTTTACTTTTAATTATGATGAAGATACAACTAAACCTACTATAACAGTTTCAATAGATCTCTATAATGAAAAACGTCGTTTAGAATTGGATGTCAATAAAGTGGATAAAGATCATCATGATCATTTTTTGAATGGAGCAATTTTTGAAGTATATGATAAGACAGCAGATGCTTATGTTACTACTTTAGCCAGTGGTCAATTGATGATTACTGGAGAAGAAAAAGATGAAGAGTATGAAATCTCTAAAAAAGAAGACATTTCTAAAGTTATCAAGAAAGTAAAAACAGATGAAAACAAACGGATTGTTTTAGATATTGATGATGGTACTTATTATTCTAGAAAGGTTGGAGATGACAAAGTAACAAAGCATGTTGTAAAAGATGGAAAAGCAGTATTAGTGGATGCTATTTATGGACATGAATATGAGTTCAAAGAAATTAAAGCACCTACTTCTTATCAGTTAGCTGATAAGTCTAAAGCTTATAAAGTAGAGGCAGATGAGGAAACTGATACAATTATTTATTATTTTGAAAATGCGCGTATCGTTGTTCCAAATACTGGGGTATAAATAGTATGAAATATAAAAAAATAAAAATAGCAGCTGCACTACTTGTAGTGGGATTGATTGGTGGAGTTATCTACAATCAGGTTACTGCAAAGAAATCTTATGACTATTCGGATTATTATGTAGAAACAAAAACGACTAAAAAACAATCAAATAAAGAGAATGAGGAAGCTTCTGAAAAGGAGCTTTCTTTATCTTTGTTGAAAAAAACAAATAAAGATGTTGTTGGTATTTTAGAATTTGATGATCGAATTATTTATGAGCCGATTGTACAAGCTCCAAATAATGATTATTATGTTCGTAAGAATATCAACAAAGAATATGCCAATGCCGGGATACCGTTTGTATCAGCAGATGGAAATATAGATTCAAAAAATGTTGTAATCTATGGTCATTCTAGTAAATGGGATAACATTATTTTTACACCTTTGATGAGTTATATAGATCAGAACTATTATAAAAAGCATGATACATTTAAATTCATCACTGAAGATGAAACTAGAATTTGTATGATTGAAATGAAAACTTCAAAAATATATTGACTTGTACGTAACGTATACCCTTATACTATCATCACAAGGAGGTGTGTCCGATGCTATTAAATGAAATTATTAAGGAAGTCGGAATGACAAAGCGTGCAGTTAAATACTATGAAGAAAAAGGATTGTTGTCAGTAGATAAAGATAGCAACGGCTATCGAAACTACTCCATGCAGGACGTTAAAACTTTAAAAAAAATTTCGGTATATAGAAAGCTTGGGATTGGTATTAAAGATGTACAAACCCTTTTGGAAAAAGATGATAAAAGTATTCTTTTACGTATTTATCAGGAAAAATTACAGGAAAAAATTTCACAGGACTCAGAACTTGAAGCGTTGAAGCAATTTATAGATGATGGTAATGCAGACAAGGCAAATGAGATACTTGATTACCAAACTGTCGAAAATGCGATTGAGTCTTTATTACCGGGGAAAGAATGGGGAGATTACTTAAAAAGTCACTTCAAACCATTTCTTAATGTGAGATTAAAGACTCTGGAGCAGAAGCAAGCCTTACGGAACATATTAGAGTATTGTGATGAAACGACATTGAAAGTTCCTTTTATTATGGGAATAGGTGTAAAAATAGCAGGTGGGATTGCACCGGAAACAAGAACTGCAGATGAGATGATAGCTTATTATCGTGATATGAATGAAAGCGAATATGAAAAATTAAAAGAAATGGTAAAGAAAGGTGCTAAAATGAAAACTGGCATTATGAAATATCATCCGTCATTTATTGTCCAGAGAAAAATGCAGAAAGAGTTCCAAGATAAAGGATATAACGACATATTCATTCCTAATTTGATGGTGCTATCTCCACAGTACGCAGAATACAAGAAAGCCTTAGATAAGGTAAACGATAGAATGTGTAGAGAACTTGGACTGCATTATGATAGCAATTACAACTTAGTTATAAAAAATCTCGAATAAATGAGTGTATCTAAAAAAGAAACAGAAGTTGGAAGGAGAAGTACTTATGCGTACCAAGAAAGCAATATTTAGTGTTTTAACCATTATGCTCGGTTCTCTTGGACTGATGAACATAGTGTCTACTGATATAACACTGCCAATTATGTTTGTTTTTATGGGATTAACCTTTTTGACGAATGCAAGGGATTGTTATGATAATGGTGCAAAGAAAGATGCTATGATATTTGCAGTTGTAGCAATTTTTGTCTATGTAGTTACTGCATATAACTTGATAAGCAGATTAATGCCTTTATATCAGATTCCATTAATAGAGGATTATATAAAACTGGTGTTTCAGTAAATAAAGAAGATCGATGAATGACATTGGTTACTTGTGATACAAGAGATAACAATAAGAGAATTGTAATTCTAGCTAAATTGGTTAATATAGCAAATGTTTAAAAACTAAGGTGTATGATATTATTTAGCTAGATAAATTAGAAGTTATGGAGGGAGTAAATATGCTAGATAAAAAAGAGTTTGATCTTTGGGCAGATGGTTACGACAAAACTGTCGGAATTTCTGATGAAGAAAACACATACCCTTTTGCTGGTTATCAAAAGGTACTTGGATTCATTTTTCAGACTATAATGAAGACTGAAAATGCTATTGTTTTGGATATTGGGTTTGGAACAGGTACATTAACAACAAAGCTATATGAGCAAGGGTGTTCCATATATGGGCAGGACTTTTCATCTAGGATGATTGAGTTGGCATCTGAGAAAATGCCCAATGCACATTTATATCAGGGGGACTTTTCAAAAGAGCTTGTCGAACCGTTGCATAACTTTCGATATGATTATATTGTTGCGACATACTCTCTGCATCATTTGACGGATGCACAAAAGAACGACTTCCTTTTAGACTTGCGTAACTACTTGAAGGAAAACGGTAAAATTATAATCGGCGATGTTGTCTTCGAAACACGAAAGGATTTAGAACAGTGTAAATTGAAGGCAGGAGACACATGGGATAATGATGAAATCTACTTTGTCGTTGAAGAACTGAGAAAAGAATTTCCGGATCTTTCATTTACACGGATGTCCGATTGTGCAGGAGTCCTGACTTTAGACTGATAAATTCTGATTTGTGGATGAATGGATTGATAAAATAATGAATATCAAACAACAAGAAGTGGCTCAAATGAATATGGTGGAATGGTTATCAGATTCGCAAGAATTAGGAAAAAAGCCATCTAAAATTGAATTTGTTAAAGAATTTGAATTGCATGAGATTCATTATTATACTTTTAAATTTAAGAGAAGTGTATTTATTTCATGGCTTGTTGGGGTTAGTGGCGGTTATGTAGATAATGATCTTGTACCGTGCGGACATACTTTCAGTGATATGAAAAAATATAATGCAACTACTGCGCAAAATGATTGTATTGATATGATAGAAAGAATTCGTTCTTATTGGATGGAACAAGCAAAAAGCTACACGTAGCAATAATTTTTACTTTCTTACTATGAAATTTTGATTGCTTTATGTTTTTTTTGATTGTTAAAAGAATTCTATGTCATAATTTTTATAAAGGTTGGTGGATATCTTGGAAATTAAAAATATAATTGGTGAAACAACAGAATATGATAAAAAGTTAAAATTAGAAGTTAAAAAACCTAAAAGCTGGTGTAAAAGCATCAGTGCTTTTGCGAATACTTTAGGAGGTTTCTTAATCTTTGGAATTTCAGATGATAATCAAATCGTTGGTTTAGAAACTCCGGATAAAGATGCTGAACTTATCAGCAAAATCATTAAAACAAGATTAAATCCGATTCCAGAGTTTAAAATTTCTTTTCATACTGAAGATGGAAATGTTCTTTTAATTGTTCAGGTATTCAAAGGAGAAGAAACACCTTACTATTATTCAGGAGACGGATTACTTGAAGCTTATGTTCGTATTGGTAATGAAAGTGCAAAAGCGTCTCCTATCGAATTAAAACGCCTTGTTTTAAGAGGGCGCAACACAACATTTGATTCTCAAAATTCAATGTATAAAGTTGAAGATTATGCCTTTTCTAAACTCAGAGAAAGATATAAAAAATGGACAGGCAATAGTTTTGACGAAAAAGATCTTGTTTCATTTGGACTAGCAACCGAAGATGGTTATCTTACAAATGCAGGTGCTTTAATTGCGGATGGAAGTCCAATTCGCTATTCAAGAATCTTTTGTACACGTTGGAATGGGTTGAATAAAAGCGGAGGTACTTTCGATGCATTAGATGATGCTGAATATGAAGGCAGTGTTATTTCTTTAATAGACAATGGTGAAGCCTTCATTAAAAGAAATGCCAAAATGATGTGGAAAAAGACAGCAAATTCTAGAGAAGAAATGCCAGAATATGTTGAACGTAGTTACCACGAAGCATTAGTCAATGCGATAGCACATAGAGATTATTTGATTAATGGAAGTGAGGTTCACATTGATATTTATGATGATCGTTTGGAAATTTATTCTCCAGGTGGCATGCCAGATGGCTCTAACATCCAAGAAAGAGATCCCGTAACAGTACCATCCACTCGAAGAAATCCAGTATTAGCAGATGTATTTAATCGGCTTGGATATATGGAACGTAAAGGCAGTGGATTTGCAAAAATCTTAGATAATTATGCTTTTCAAGTGAACTATACTGATGAAAAGAAACCCTATTTCAGATCCGATAGATACCAATTTACTGTTATTATGCCAAATCTGAATTATGGTGGAATTCAAGATGATACTGTAAATGATACTGTAAATGATACTGTAAATGATATTGTAAAAAATGAAATTATGAATTTGATGAAAAATAATCCTAGAATTACAATTACGGATATCGCAAAAGCCTTAAACATAAGTAGACCTACGGTAACACGTAAAATCAAAGAATTAAAAATTGATAACTATATTTACAGAATAGGTTCTGATAAAAAAGGATCATGGATAGTAAATGAAAGATGATTCTTAAGTATCTTACGAATATATATGTTTCTTTTTTTAGAAAGAAGTGATAGCATTGACAAGAATTTGCTGTTCTCATTATGGTCATGAAACGGCAAAAAAATTGTTTATGGATTCCCAGAAATGACTACTCAACTTTAAAAAAATATAGATGATCATAAAATCTATTTTATACGTGGTAAAACGATGCCACCTTCAAGTCGATATTGCTTTCATTGTCATAAAGATGTTTGTTATTCATTTTTACCTATTGATGAAACTTCTACTACTTCAGTTGAATCTGAAGTGGGTGGTTTTTATGAAGGATATCAAAAAATTGTTGTAAAAAAGATTAAAGATTGATTTATTGCTTCTTATTCAGATTCTATTGGTACTTTAGAATTCAAAACAAGTATTGATTTAACTGAAAAGGAATATAAGAAGTTTATCCATAATATATATCCTACATTAAAGAATGAAACTATGATGATTTAGATATTTGTGCTGGAACAACCTGGTCAATCATTATTAAACAAGGACATTCAAAACAAGAATGGACTTGCATCAGCAAATATCCTCCACTATGGCATCGATTTAAAAAAGCAATAAACAGTTTAGGTTTACCTATAATTAAATAACTATATGAAGCATTACTAAATTTGGTAGTGCTTTTCTTTTTGCCTAATTCAGAAAGGAATCCCAAAGTTCGAATAATTGTTTTCCATTTGGATAATGATGCAGTAGATAGAGATGCAACACAAAAGATTATGATGATTGCAAGACGTAACTATCAATGTTTTGATAATTATCCTGCGAATATCCTGCGAATTTTAAAGATGTAAATGATGAATTAATTCATAAAAGTCTGTTGCTGTCGACTGATTTATGAATTCGACAACAGAATTATACATGTCATATATGATGCAAAGTAATGCAATAATAATTAATGAGAAATACTTTTTATGTACATTAGCAATGAAATTGCATACCATTTATATATGGAGGTGATGCTGTATGTCTACTATTCAAGTAAGAGTTGATGATGATTTGAAATCTAAGGCAGATGCATTATTTAAGAAATTGGGTACAGATACCACTAGCGCAATTCGTATGTTTTTAACTCAAGCAGTTGCTTATGGTGGAATTCCTTTTGAAATAAAAAAATTCAATAAAACAAATGAAATGAAAGTTATGACTGAAGATGAATTTTTGGATAGACTTGCTTCTTCTAGTGTTCAATCTAGAGAAGGAAAAGTAATAGATGCAGATATAGCAATAGATAGCGTTAGAAATAAATATGGACTATAAAGTAATATTTACTGAAAATGTATTTGCAGATAATGCCTACTTTCTTTGTGAATCCCTTTATTTACTATAACCGCTTACAATTGATAAAAAACGTGTACTTTTTGTGCTCAATCACGTATACTAAAAAGTAAGTGAATACATATTGAGGAGAGAATAATATGATAATAAGGAAGCGAATCTTGTCGCTTTTTTTAGCGACGGTATTGTTGATGCCGCTTGCACAAATTACTCCATTAAAAGCTGAATCAGATACAAAAGAGGTGGATGTCATGTTTACACATGATACGCATTCTCATTTGGATAGTTTCACAACAAATATAGATGGAGAACTTCAAAAAGTAGGTGGTTTTTCTCGAATTAAAACATTGATTAATGAACAAAAGAAGGAGAATCCAAATACACTAATATTGGATGGTGGGGATTTCTCAATGGGAACGTTGATACAAACAGTATATGATACGCAGGCAGCTGAACTTAGAATGCTTGGTTATCTTGGATATGATGTCGCAACATTAGGAAATCATGAGTTTGATTATCGTTCAAAAGGTTTGGCCAATATGTTGAAGGCGGCCAAGGCTTCAGGTGAAACAATACCCAATCTTGTCGTATGCAATGTGGATTGGGATGGCATGAAAAAGGCCGGATTGAGTAAAGGTCAAAAACAGATTCAGTCAGGCTTTGAAACGTATGGAGTAAAGGATTATGTTGTCATTCAAAAAGGGGATACAAAGATAGCTGTTACAGGTGCTTTTGGAAAAGATTCTTTGAAATGTGCACCAACATGTGAATTGTTGTTTAAGGATCCTGTAGAGGCTGTGAAAGATACTGTTGAGAAAATCAAGAAGAATGAAGAAGTAGATATGATTATTTGTGTATCGCATTGTGGTACTTGGGAGGATGAAAATAAATCGGAAGATGAACTTCTTGCCAAGAATGTTAAGGATATTGATTTAATTATCAGTGGGCATACGCATTCAGAATTAAAAGAACCGATTCAACATGAAAATACATATATCGTATCTTGTGGGGAATATGGAAAAAATATCGGTTCTCTTTCAATGAAACAGAATTCGAAGGGGCGTTGGGATTTAAGTTCTTATGAACTAATTCCTGTATCTGAAAATATACAGCCAGATATAGAAACACAAAATCGTATTGATGAATTAATGGATACAGTGGATACAAACTATCTTGCAGATTTTGGCTATACAAGAAGTGAAGTTTTAGCGCAGAATGATATTGGATTTAATAGTTTAGAAGAACTATATTCAAAACATGAAGAATCAAATCTTGGACAAATTATTGCGGATTCATTTGCGTATGCAGCAGATTCAGTCGATGTAGCAGTTGTACCAAGTGGAACTATACGAGATACATATACAAAGGGTGATATTACAGTAGAAGATGTTTATAATTCATTTTCTTTAGGTATTGGAAAAGATGGTGTGGCTGGTTATCCTTTGATTTCTACTTATCTTACAGGTAAAGAATTAAAACTTGCAGCCGAAGTGGATGCTTCAGTTTCTGATTTTATGACAACGGCAAGATTGTATTGTAGCGGACTTAATTTTACATACAATCCAAATCGTATGATCTTAAATAAAGTTACAGATTGTTACCTGACAAAAGACGGTCAAAGAATTGAGATTCAAGATGATCAATTGTATCATGTCGTGACAGATCTATATACAGGTCAGATGCTTGGTTCAGTAAATAAAATGTCATATGGACTTTTGTCACTTGAACCTAAAGATAAGGATGGAAATCCAATTGAAAATCTAGAGGATCATATCATTAAAGAAAATGGCAAAGAATTAAAAGCTTGGGATGCGATCGCTAGATATATGCGCTCATTTGATGACACGGATGGTGATGGGATTAGCAATGTTTCAAAGTATTATGCTTCAACACATGAGCATAAGGTTGTGGATGATAGTAAGAATATAATTGACTTGATTAAAAAGCCAAATAAATTTAGTGCAATGATTGTGGCGATCGTTTTAGTCATTATTTTACTAATTGTACTTTTAATTTTATTGATTCGTAGAATTATTGGTAAGATAAGAAAAAAGAGTAAATAAACACATGAATGTGATGAGGAGTTAGGGCAATGAGTATAAATAAATGTAAAATTGGTGGAATTGTTGCAGAAGTGCCAAAGCGTATGAATAGCTTGTTTTATGGTGATGTTTTAGAAATCCGATTGGATATAAATCGCAAAGATATAGATAAGATTGAACATGTTACATGTTTAATTGTTGATAAAGAATTAATTGAAAGAGCAATGAATACAATTGGAGTAGGGGATTATCTATTTTGTTTCGGACATTTTGTGTCTTTGGAATATAAACGTAAACAATTGGTGAAATGTCCACATTGTGGCAAGGAAGGTTATCGTATGCGAAAAGCCCAGAATACAGATATTATTCTACGTGATTTTGAAGTGACGAAGGGAATTGACTTATCAGATTCAGATGGTGTTAATAGGGTGGTTTTGACTGGTGTTGTAAATAATCCAATTCAACAAAGGGAAGGGCATAATCGTTTTCAGATTGTAAATAATCGTCCGATCCAAGCACAACAACATCTTATGGAAATTGTAACTGAGGAGCTACTAGCGGGGTCGGAACGTTTCAATTTGGTAAATGTGAATACATTTAATGGTCTTGCCACACATGTTAGTAAAACAGTGAAACAATCCAATCGTGTGATTGTGAAAGGCTCGATTTATGATCGTATAATCAAATATACGATTCCTTGTAAGTGTAAGTATTGTGAAGAAATGTTTGAGCATGATATTGAATATCCCCAATATGAGGTTACTGCAACAAGTGTTAGACAGGATGTGGATCATATCTCAAAATCTTAATAGATTTAATGACTCTCATTTATAAAATGGGAGTTTTTTTATTTTAATTTTTTTAAATGGAATATAAAGTGTTTAAAAATAAATAATTATATTATTTAAAGCTTAAAAATAAGCAAGAAAAGTGTTCATAAAAATAATATAACAAGGAATATTATACGGAATAATTTACTGATAGACTAACAATGTACAAAGAAAGGACAGAAAAGTCAGTGCTTAGTTTGTTGATGGATATATGTGATGACCATGATGAAAACAAACAGTCGTTTTATTTAATGTGATATAAGTTAATTTTTCTAAAAGTTAAGACAATTAGTAATGAACGAGGAAACAGGAGGAAGAAATATGTTTAGTTTATTTTTAGTATTTATGGTGATTTATGGAGTTGGTGAAATTTCATATCAATCTAATGGATGTGATTGTTTTGTTGAAAGGATGGAAGAAACTATAAAGAGTGTCACGTCTGTTGAGATGGTGAAGCAGGGTGATTTTTGGAGCGAAGGTTTTGGTTAAATGTTTTAAAAAGAGGTTAATTTTAGAAGAAGTTAAGACAATTAGTAATGAACAAAGAAATAGGAGGAAGAAAATATGTTTAGTTTATTTTTAGTATTTGTGATGATTTGTGTAGTTGTAAATGTGATTAGTGGTATTACTGGAATGTATTCATATCAATCTAGTGAAGATGATCAATTTAATCAATTCCAACGTAATGTGCAGCAACAGCAATTTGATGAAATGAACCGGCATTTTACGGAAGAGTCTTTAAAAAGTGTCACACCTTTTGAGATGGGTGGATATGATATGACACAGGGTAATTCATGGAACAACAATGATTTTGGGGGAATGTTTTAAAAAGGGGTTAAGACATCAATTAGTAATGAACAAAGAAATAGGAGGAAGAAAATATGTTTAGTTTATTTTTAGTATTTGTGATGATTTGTGTAGTTGTAAATGTGATTAGTGGTATTACTGGAATGTATTCATATCAATCTAGTGAAGATGATCAATTTAATCAATTCCAACGTAATGTGCAGCAACAGCAATTTGATGAAATGAACCGGCATTTTACGGAAGAGTCTTTAAAAAGTGTCACACCTTTTGAGATGGGTGAATATGATATGACACAGGGTAATTCATGGAACAACAATGATTTTGGTGGAATGTTTTAAGAAAAGTAAAAATTAGGAGGAAATTTGAAAATGAAAAAAACAAACGAAAAAATTTTAGTAAGTGCATTAGCAGGAATGACAGTTTTACAAGGGGCAAATGCAACACTTATGAGTGTATGTGCACAAGAAAATAATGAAACTACGCATGAGAGTGTAATGAATGTGAAGATGTCGCAAAAGGATGAATTGGAATCTAAATTGAATGATTCTAAAAAGAATGTGGATGAAAAGACACTCGCTTTAGGTAGTGCAAAAGGTGCTGCTAGTGTCGCAAAGAAACAGGTGGAAATATTAGAGTCTAAACAAGATGAAAAGAATCGATTGGTGCAACAAGACTTTCAAGTATCTTACGATGTGATTATGAATGAGTTGCAGCCAATGTTAGATACGATTTCAGACTTGGAATCACAGATCAATGATGCTAAAAAGGATCTAGATGAAAAAATTAGTGTAAGTCAAAAGGCTAGTGAAGAGTTAGATCAGGCTCAAAAAGATTTGGGCTTGAAAAAGACAGAGTTGATTGAATTACAGAATAAATTGGCAGGACTAGGAAATGTTGTGGATCTTAAATCAAAATTAGAGGGGACTAAAGAAGAAAGAGATGCAGCATTAACTCATTTAAATAGTGCTCAACAAGATGCGGATGCAGCCAATGCGAAATTACAGGATGCATATAGTGAAATTGGAATTGCGGACGATGCACTTGTAGAAGCAACATTTGTCTATAATGAGGCTGTGAATACAATGGCTGAAAAAGAGGCGATTGTCAAAGAAAAACAGGCAATTGTAGATCAATTCAAAGATGAGAATGGTATAGAAAACGCAAAAACAGAATTGGATATCGCAAAGGCCAATTTGGATGATGCGAAAACGTTTGCTGACTACAAATTCTCAGAAATGATGAATGCACAGGCTGATTATGATAATGCTTTAGGTACATATAATAGATTCGAAAAGGATTATGAAAATGCTAAAGAAGAAGTAAATGGAGCTCAAATTAATTTGAATAATGCGAATCAAAAGTTAGAAAGTGTTCAAGCTGAATATGATGCGAATCAAAAAGAAATGGAAGCTAAGAATAACGAAATCTTAGCTTTAAATACACAGATTGCGAATGCTCAAAGTGAAGTTGATAAAGCTCAGACTGATTATGACAAAGCTTTGAATGAGTACAACAGCACTTCCAGTCCTTTAGAGCAGGCTAAACAAAACCTTGCGAACTTTGAATCTAAGTACGCTACAGAGTTGAGTCGCTTAACAACTGGAAGCAAGGGATACTTTGAATCTCTTGGCTGTTCGGAAGATGTACTAAGCGTGTTCAAGGTTGACGATAGCTATCAAGGCGAGGTCGCAGAATACACACATATGGGACAGGCTGGAGATGCAACAAGTCTGGAAAATGTGAAAGCTTCTATTCCTTATTTACGAGAGTTTAATGAAATTCGTAAAAAAGAAGGATTGCCGGAGTTGAGTGTAAGTATGCTTATGATGGCAATTGCTCAGGTCAACGCAAACTATGCACAGGTGGAAGGAAATCATTCCTCAGCGTATGGAACCTGTGAAAACCTTGCATGGGGATATGGAGAAGCAGGAACAGGAGCAAGTCCGTTTAGAGGCTGGTACGACTACGAAAAGAAACAGTATGAAGCTGGAAATCACAAATTCTCTGAAGTGGGACACTATTTGAATATCGTACATCCGGCGAATACAATCACTGGCTTTGCGTTGCAAAAGGTGAATGGTGTCTATGCTCAGGAATTCGGAGAACATAATTCATTCACAAAAGATGTTATCTTGTCTTTAGATGAATTTGAAACATCTTTCAACAACTACTACAACAATTTAAAATCTGTTAATGCTCAGCATAAAGCATTAAAAGATGCTGTAAACAATGTAAATGGAACCACTACAAAAGATGACACTGCATTGAAAAATGCAGAAAATTTGTTGGCAACTAAAAAGAATGATTTATTGAATCTTCAAAATCAATTGAATCAAACAAATAGTGAAAGAGATAGTCTAGTAGTTTTCGCAACAACGAAAAAGAATGAAGTTGATCAGGCTAAAGAGAATGTGGATTATGCCAAGGCAAATGTGGATCAAAAAAATTTGGATGCGGCTAGTGCTAGTGAAGTTTTAGATAATGCAAAGGCAGATGTTTTGGCAAAAGAAAATGCAAAGAAAGATGCAGAAAGTAAATTGGCTACAGCAAAACAGCAGGTGGATGCATTACAGGCAACAATAGATGGTTTACAAGACAATATTGATAATTGGGATATCAATAAGGAAAAGGCAAAGAAAGCGTTGAGTATTGCTGAAATGGATTTGCGTGCCGCAAAAGAGATGGAATCCAATGCTAGAGAAAATTTATTGAAGGCAACGGATGTATACAATGAGGCGATGAAGGCTTGTGAAGATGCACAAGCTAAAGCGGATGTTACAAGTGCTGCTTTATTAAAGGCTGAAAGTTCATTTAATGAAAAGAATAGTGTTTATGAAAAAGTACAAAATGCAGTTTTAGATTATGATCAAAGTAGTTCTAGACTTGAATCTGTGAAAACAGAATTAACCGAGATTGAAGATTTGAATGTGTCTTTGACAAATCAAAAATCCAATGCGTTGCCATATGAACAGATGAAATCTGTATTGAGCGATGTTATGGATAGGGGTACTCAGGTTGATTTAAGTATGGTTGAAAATGATCAAGTCAAAGCTTTATTGAGTCAACTTTCCATGGATGTGGATGATTTAAAAGGTATTCGAAAAGATTTAGATGAAGCTAAGAATGTATATGTAGAAAAATACAATTTATATTTGGATGCGAAAAACGACTTGTTGAATGCCAAGGATGAAAATAGTGATGCGATGAATGCTTTAAATGAATATTTAAATCGTGAAACTAAACCAAAAGCAGTTACAAGTACAAATGAAAATATAAATACGGGAGTAGATGTAAATACATGGAGTTCTATGATGAGTGCAATGTTGGCTGGTTTAGGCGTTGTGGGTGTTTTACATCAAAAAAGAAAAGAAGATGAAGAATGAGGAGGATAGAGAATGTTTGAAGTATTTTTGTTGATAGTTGGTTGTATGATTTCCATTATGTTTATTGATTCGATTTTAGTCGATGAGAAAAGTGAGGAGAGACTAAATCGGTTATACGATGAGAATATGAATTTATAGGAAAGAGTAGAGTCGAAAAGTAGGAAGTAAATAAAAGAAAAGTCTTGGAAATAGAT